>Ga0316228_1000101_pt1 | contig 121753 bp, 139 predicted proteins | sample TBH18021metaG_FD_206005 | JGI IMG/M metagenome (GOLD analysis project Ga0316228, IMG submission 206005) | Freshwater microbial communities from Trout Bog Lake, Wisconsin, USA - TBH18021 | ecosystem: Environmental > Aquatic > Freshwater > Lake > Hypolimnion/Profundal zone | place: USA... | reverse complement strand
GATACCAGGATCCCGGCAGAATTTGCCGACCGGATCAGAAACTTAACCCTTCGGTAACCATACCCGCCGTCAATGGTCCGGTAAGGACTCTTAACGGGCGGACATGAGCGAGACCCACCCCGAGCCGATCGATCCGGAGACCGCCCAGGCGGCGTCTCCTTCCGCGCCCCGGCCGCTCAGCCTGCGCGGGCGGGCCTTCAAGGCCTTGGCCCTCGCTCCCGAGCCGCCGCTCCCGCAGTGGCTCGCGGGACTCGACGCGGCGCTCAAGCGTTCGCCGGCCCTGCTGAAAGGCCGGGCCGTCATCCTGGATTGCGCCCAGCTCAAGCCCGAGCCGGACGCCCTCGAAACCCTCATGCGCGAACTCAAGGCCCGCGGTATCGCGGTCCTGGGGATCGAGGGCACCGACGTGGTCGGTGAGGGTTTGCCGCCGCTCCTCGTCAAGGGACACCCGTCCGACAAGGTCGAGATCCCGAGCGTCCCGGCCGAGCCGGAGCCGCAGGTGGTCACCTCGATCACCGTCGAGGGCTCGGTCCGCTCCGGTCAGAGCGTGATCAACCCGACCGGGGACGTGACCGTGATGGGCTCGGTCTCCTCGGGGGCCGAGATCCTGGCCGGCGGCTCGATCCACGTCTACGGCGCCCTGCGCGGACGCGCGATCGCCGGAGCCGCGCGCAATCCGCGCGCACGAATCTACTGCCGCAAATTCGAGCCCGAGTTGCTGGGGATCGACCGCCTTGTGCGGACGGCGGAGGACATGGGCACGGCCCTGCGCGGCAAGGCCGCTCAGGTCTGGCTCGATGGCGGCAACATCCGCATGGCAAGTCTCGATTAATTCAGCTCTGGATCAAGGGAGTTCGACGCGTGGCAAAGGTTCTCGTCGTCACATCGGGCAAGGGCGGCGTCGGCAAGACGACGACGACCGCAGCCCTCGGAGCGGCCCTGGCCCAGGGTGGCCAGAGCGTGTGCGTCGTCGATTTCGACGTCGGCCTGCGCAACCTCGACCTGATCATGGGCGCCGAGCGCCGCGTGGTCTACGACCTGATCAATGTGGTTAACGGCGACGCCAAGCTGCCGCAGGCGCTGATCAAGGACAAGCGGGTCGACACCCTGCACCTGTTGCCCGCCTCCCAGACCCGCGACAAGGATGCGCTCACCGACGCCGGCGTCGCCCGGGTGATGGAAGAACTCCGAGACAAGTTTGACTGGGTGATCTGCGACTCCCCGGCCGGCATCGAGCGCGGCGCCCAGCTCGCCATGCACCACGCCGACGTGGCGGTGGTCGTGACCAATCCCGAGGTCTCCTCGGTGCGCGACTCCGACCGGATCATCGGCCTCCTCGATTCCAAGACCGCCAAGGCGGAGAAGGGCGAGGAGATGGAGAAGCATCTGATCCTCACCCGCTACGACCCGTCCCGGGCCGACCGCGGCGACATGCTGAAGACCGAGGACGTGCTCGACATCCTGTCGATCCCGCTGCTCGCCATCATCCCGGAGAGCCAGGAGGTGCTGCGCGCCTCGAACCTCGGCTGCCCGGTGACCCTCAACAACCCCCTCTGCGCCCCGGCGCGGGCCTATGCCGACGCGGCGCGCCGGCTGAAGGGCGAGGAGGTTCCGATGAGCCTGCCGGTCGAGCGCAAGTCGTTCCTCGACAAGCTGTTCATGCGGAGGGCGGCATGAGCATCCTCGGGCTCTTCCAGAAGCGCAATTCCGGGTCGGTCGCCCGCGACCGCCTGCAGTTGATCCTCGCCCATGAGCGCGCCGAGTCGGGTCGTCCCGATCTCGTGCTCCAGCTCCGCGAAGAAATCCTGGCGGTGATCGCCAACCATGTCGCGGTCGAACCCGACAAGGTGAAGGTCACCCTGGAGCGCGGCGAGGCGGTCTCGACACTCGGCCTCGACATCGAGCTTCCGCTCGGTGCCGCCGCCAAGCTCGACGCGAAGCTCGCGGCCAAGCTCGCCGAGGTCGCCGCCAACAAGGGCGGCCGGCCGGGCGCCTCCAAGAAGGCCGCTTGAGCCGGAGCGGAGTCGCTCCCGCCGGCATGACACTGCGATAGCCGCGCCCGGTCCGCCGGGTGCGGCGTCGTCCTATCGACCGACCGTCTGGCCCTCGACCGCACCCGGCGTCGCCCTACCTCCGCCCGCGCGAGGGAGAGCGTTCACGGAGCGGCCATGCCGAGCGCCACCACCGATGACGGGATTCGCCTTCATTACGAGGAGAACGGATCCGGCACGCCGCTGATCTTCGTGCACGAATTCGCCGGGGATCACCGCAGCTACGAGGCGCAGCTCCGCCATTTCGGCCGCCGCTATCGCGCGATCGCCTTCAACGCCCGGGGCAATCCGCCCTCAGACGTGCCCGAGTCCGTCTCGGCCTACACGCAGGCCCGCGCCGCCGACGACATCCTGGCGATCCTCGATCACATCGGTGCGCCGCGCGCCCATGTCGCCGGGATCTCGATGGGCGCCTTCGCGACCCTGCATTTCGGCCTGCGCCACCAAGACCGCGCCCTGTCGCTCTGCCTCGGCGGCTGCGGCTACGGCGCCGAGCCCGACCGGCAGGCGACGTTCCGGGCCGAAGCCGAAGCGACCGCCGATCTGCTGCGCCGGGAGGGCATGGCGGCTTTTTCGGAGCGCTACGCCCACGGGCCGACCCGGGTGCAATTCGCCAACAAGGATCCGCGGGGGCACGCAGAATTCAAGCGGATGCTGGCTGAACATTCCGCTGTGGGCTCGGCCAACACCCAGCTCGGCGTCCAGAGGGAACGCCCCTCGCTCTACGACCTCACGGACGCCTTGGGCCGGATCACCGCACCGACCCTGATCGTCACCGGCGACGAGGACTGGCCCTGCCTCGCCCCGAGTCTGATGCTGAAGCAGGTGATCCCCGCGGCCGGCCTCGCGATCCTGCCCAACACGGGTTATGCCCTCTCGGTGGAGGAGCCCGACGCCTACAACGCGTTGCTGGACGCGTTCCTCGCCCAGGTCGAGACCGGGCGCTGGCCGATGCGCGACCCGCGCTCGGCCTCCGCGACCATCACGGGGATCGCGGGCTGACCGGATCGCGTGGGATCAGCCGGAAGCGGGCGGGTCGATCCGGCTGGGTGGTGACCACCGCCTGCGGCAGGACCGGCTCATCCTCATCGAGCACGAACCGGAACCGCTTCAGCACTTGCGCTAATGCCAGCACCGCCTCGCTCAGCGCGAATTGCGCGCCGATGCAGACCCGCGGGCCGGCGCCGAAGGGCAGATAGGCGAAGCGCGGCGGCGGGGGCGCCCCTGTCAGGAAACGGCCAGGGTCGAACGCCTCCGGATCGGTCCAGAGAGTCCGGTGGCGATGGAGCACCCAGGGGCTCACCATCACGATGTCGCTGGTCTTCACCGCATGGCCCGCCACGGTGTCGGGACCGAGGGCCCGGCGCACCACCACGAAGGCCGCCGGGTAGAGCCGCAACGTCTCGTCGATCACCGCGCGAGTAAGGGGGAGGCGCCCGTCGCTCTGGCATCCGATCGGGTCGGTGAGATCGGCGCTCCGCGCCTCCGCGGCGACGCGCTCCTGGATCTCCGGGGCGAGGGCCAGCAGGTAGGAGGCCCAGAACAGCGTGCCGGCCGTGGTCTCATGGCCGGCGAGGATCATGGTGGCGACCTGATCGCGCAGCTCCGCCGGCGTGAAGGCCGCGCCCGTATCGGGATTGCGCGCCGCCGCGAGCAGATCGAGCAGATCGCCCGACCCGGCCTGGCTCCGGCCCGAGGCTTGGCGGGCCGCGATGATCCGGTCGAGGAACGGGATCCAGCGGCGGCGGAAGCGCGCCCGCGACCAGTCGAGCGGCACAGGCCAGCCCGGCGGCGTCACGATGTCGAGGAGGTGCGGCCGACCCATCCGCTCCCCGTATTCGGCGATGAACCGGCGCAGCTCCGGCCCGTGCTCGTCCATGCCCACCGAGAACATGGCGCGCCCGGCGACCTCCAGGGCGAGCCGGTAATACGCCGTGAACAGGTCGACCGGACCCGCTGCGGCCTCGTCGGCGAGGTGGTCCAGCCCCTCCGCGATGGCGGTCGCGATGTGCGGCACGAGGCCATCGATCGCCCGCGGCGTGAAGGCCGGGGCGAGCGTCCGGCGCTGATGACGCCACGCCGAGCCCTCGCTGATCAGGAGCCCGTCACCGAGGATCGGGCGCAGGATCCGGATCGTCCCGGTGGTGCGCGCGTAATTCGCTTGATTCTCCACGAGGAGCCGGCGGATCGCCTCCGGGTCGTTCAGGACGAAGCTCGACCGACCGAGCAGACCCCGGCGGGTCACCGGCTCCTCGAAGGCCCGCCGGGGGAAGCCCCTGAGGCTGTTGTCGCGGATCGAGCGCAGATACGCCCAGATCGGCAATTCCCGCTCCGGCGGCACGCGGTGCGGGGGCACCACGCGCGGCAGCCCGGCGAGGCTCGGGGTAGGGCCGGCCTGTGTCACGGTCGCGTCCAGGAGAACGGGCATGGTCGCCATCCTGTGCCGGAGACGGGCTAAGCTGTAAACCGCCAGCCGGTGCGCCGGGTCACGCCGAACTCATTCGGCGGCGCGCAGGCGTGCCTCCGGTTTGCGCAGCGGCAGCTGCGCGGGGAATCGGGCGGCATCCGCCTCCGCCGACAGGCTGGCGACCAGGCTCGCCCGGGGCAGGGTGCCTTCCGTGACCGTGAGCAGCGTGTCGACGCCGTGCTCCAGAAACGCGTCCACCCGGTCGACCACGAGAATCTCCGGCTGGCGCAAAATGGCGCGTGCAAGGCCGATCCGAACCCGGACGCGCTCGGCCAGGAGCTGGCCCCGATTGCCGACTTCCTTCTCCAGACCACGCAACTGGATCGGGCGCTCCATGTCGAATTGCTGGAACACGGCCCGGGCCTCGCGCTGGATGATCGCCTCGCCGTGCATCCGCGCCGTGTCGATGCGGCCGAACAGCAGGTTGTCGAGGACGGTGCTGCGCGGGTTGATCCGGTTGGGATCGTAGGATTCGACGTCGCAGCCATGGTCGCCGTGCATATGGCGCTGGACGATGGTCCGCGCCCCGACGATGCGCTGCCTCAGCGCCTCGTCGAGCAGGCCGAAGCGCATCCGCGGCTCGACATAGGCCAGGGTCAGCGCCAGGAAGGCGACGCTGTCCGCCTCACCGAGGCGTCCGGTCTCTGGGATGCGCGTGAGCCGGCGCAGGTAGTCCGGAAGGGCATCCGGGGTGATCAGCGAGAAGCGCCGGAACAGCGGATGGCCGGGGGGAACGTCGGCGAAAATGTCCTTCAGGTTACTGGCGATGGCCACGCCCATGCGGTCGAGGTCGTCGAGCAGATGCGCCTCCTCCAGCGCCTCGCGGAACAGCGGGGCCGCCGCCAGACGCTGCGGATCCGTCAGCGCCGGGTCGCGCGGGACGCCGAACAGGAGGTTCTCTCCGACGGTCGCCTGATCGTTGTAGCGGCCGCGGGCGAAGGGGATCACGAGATCGGCGAGACCCTTCTCGACGAAGTGTTCGCGCAGGCGCTCCCGGGCCGCGATCATGCGCTGGCCCACCGGCGTATCGTGGGAGACCGAACTGAGGGCGCCGAGGCCGAACCGGTAGAGCTCGTCACCCAGATCGAGCCGGCCGAGTATGTCGAGAAGGTGATTGTCGAGGTCGCCGGCGTCGCGAATCCCGAGACGCCGGTAGTCGATCCAGGGGTCGTCGACACTGTCGCACGGGTTGCCGGTCTTCACCGCCTCATTGATCCGCGTCTTGCTGAGATCGAGACTGCCTTTGCGCAGCGGCCGGAGTCGCAGGCCGTAGAGCACATTGTCGCGCAACGTGCCCGGGAACAGGACCGGCTCGACGCCCGCGAAGGCGATCCGGTAGGCGTGAACCGGCCGCGGCAGCGTGGACAGGTCGTGCTCGCCGATCCGGATCGTGCCACCCTGCGCCGTCTGCAGGCCCGCGAGGACGTGAGCGAATTCCTGCGCGACCGAGCCGGGCGGGACGAGCGCGAGCGGCGCCGGCAGCCGCACCTCGATGTCGCCGACCTCGATCGGGCCGCCGCCCTGCGGATCGCGTAACGTCAGCCCCTCGGTCCGGAGCGGGGTGCCGAGCCGCGGCGGCGTTTCCCCCAGCTCGGGTTCGCCCGGTTGCAGGCGCTGAGGGCCGAAATGCGCGGCCACCGTCTCGTACTTCACCTCCACGTCGAGGCGCTGTTGATCCCAATCGATCAGCTCCTTGAGGGGCGGGGGCAGGTCGCGGTAGGCGGCGAGCACGGCCACGAGCTGGCCGATATCGAGTTCGCCCTTGAGCGCGAAGTAGCCGCCGATCGCGTAGAACAGGAACGGCGTCACCTGGGCGAGCAGGTTGTTGAGGTATTTGACCGCGAATTTGCGCCGATAGATTCGCAGGCGCAGATCGTAGAGGCTGTAGAGCCGGCCGCCGATCTCGGCCCGCTCCCAGCGGCCGGTGTCGTTGATCAGCACCGCCGGAAGCCCGTCGAGGACCTCCGCGACGCGGCCCGCGAGGGCGCGCGAGGCGATCTGGCGGCGCCGGCTGAGGCGGATGATCTCCCGCCGCAGCCGCGGGATCACGATCATCTGCACACCGACCATGCCACCGGCCGCGAGGCCGAGCCACAGGTTCTGCATCAGGATGAAGGCGAGCGCGGTGGTTGCCTGCGTGCCGAGGAAAACCGGGACGACGATCGCGTCGCCGATGAAGGAGCCGATCGGTTCGACCTCGTCGCGGATGATCGTCGCGGTCTCGGAGGATTTCACCTCCCGCTGCGTCTCCGGTGAGAAGCGCAGCATCAGGCAGAACAGTTGGAAGCGCAGACGCCGCAGCATCCGTTCGCCCAAAATACCCTTCTGCAGGTTGATCCAGAACTTGAAGGCGCCGTTGATCAGAACGAGCCCGAGGAACAGCGTCGACAGCCCGAGCAGCAGCTCGAAGCGGTCGAGCTGAAAGCCCTCGAACAGTCGGCTCGTCCCGCCGCCGAGGAACTGGGGCCAGGTCACCGTGATGTCGAGGAACGGAGCGGTCGGCTCCCCATGCGCGAAAGCCTTGCCGCTGATCGCGTCGTTGACGATGCGCTTCGGCAGATCGAGCGAGGCGAAGTAAAACGGCAACGAGGCCAGGACGACGGCGCAGATCCGGAACTGGTCGGCCTTCGAGTAGCGCCAGATATACGAGAACAGCCGCGGCTCAAGCGCGCGCATCGGCTCGTTCCGTGGGGCTGCCGTCGAAGCGGAGGTCATACCGGTTCACCGCCTCCCTACAAGGATTCGGACGCGATACGGTAGCTGAGCGGTCTGGTTTCATCCAATGCACCCGAGAGGCCGTGCTGTACGGGCCCGTGGACCGCCTCGCAGCGTCATCGAGTTGTCATATAGGACGCTGGCCGCCACCTGGGACCGGCTGCAGGGCTGATCTGCGCGCGTCGCCACGACAAAATTCGACGTTGCCAAGTGGCGTCCACGCCCTTGAATCCCCGCCCGATGCCATTGTGGTACCGCCTCCGGCCTTGCCCCGGAGCGCGCGTCCTTATATTGCGACGCAACCACCACGACTCCGTACCTGAACCGGCGCGGACGGCCGCGCCGCGCGGCCGCCAGGGAGCCGGCACAACCCGTTTCGGGCCGCCATGAATCTGCGCAACATCGCTATCATCGCCCACGTCGACCACGGCAAGACGACTCTCGTCGACAAGCTGCTGGCTCAATCCGGCACCTTCCGCGAGAACCAGCGGGTCGAGGAGCGGGCGATGGACTCGAACGACCTCGAAAAGGAGCGTGGCATCACGATCCTGGCCAAGGCGACCTCGGTCCTCTGGAAGGACACCCGCGTCAACATCGTCGACACCCCCGGCCACGCCGATTTCGGCGGCGAGGTCGAGCGTATTCTGTCGATGGTCGATGGCGTGATCGTGCTGGTCGACGCCGCCGAGGGGCCGATGCCGCAGACCAAGTTCGTGGTCGGCAAGGCGCTCAAGATCGGCCTGCGCCCGATCGTGGCGATCAACAAGGTCGACCGTCCGGATGCCCGCATCAACGAGGTGGTGAACGAGGTGTTCGACCTGTTCGCGGCGCTGGACGCCACCGACGAGCAGCTCGACTTCCCGATCCTCTACGGCTCGGGCCGCAACGGCTGGATGGCCGACAGCCCCGAGGCCGATCCGTCGGTGGGCCTTGAGCCGCTGTTTGAACTCGTGCTCAAGCATGTCCCCCCGGCCCGTACCGACGAGGGTCCGTTCCGGATGCTCGGCACGCTGCTGGAGGCCAACCCGTTCCTCGGCCGTATCATCACCGGCCGCATCGCGTCGGGCTCGGTGAAGCCCAATCAGTCGATCAAGGTACTCGACCGCACCGGCAAGGTCGTCGAGACCGGCCGCGTGTCGAAGATCCTGGCCTTCCGGGGCCTTGAGCGCGCGCCGATCGATGTGGGCGAGGCGGGCGACATCGTCTCGATCGCGGGCCTGATCAAGGGCACCGTGGCCGACACGTTCTGCGACCCGCAGGTCGAGACCCCGATCCAGGCGCAGCCGATCGACCCGCCGACCGTGACGATGTCGTTCATCGTCAACGACAGCCCGCTCGCCGGCACCGAGGGGGACAAGGTCACGAGCCGCATGATCCGCGACCGCCTGTTCAAGGAGGCCGAGGGCAACGTCACGCTCAAGATCGAGGAGGCGGCCGACAAGGACAGCTTCTACGTCTCGGGCCGCGGCGAGCTGCAGCTCTCCATCCTGATCGAGACCATGCGCCGTGAGGGTTTTGAGATCGCCGTGTCGCGGCCCCGCGTCGTGTACGAGCGTGACGAGGCCGGCGGCCTGCTGGAGCCGATCGAGGAGGTCGTGATCGACGTCGACGAGGAGCATTCCGGCGTCGTCGTGCAGAAGATGTCCGAGCGGAAGGCCGAGATGCTGGAGATGCGGCCGTCCGGCGGCAATCGCCTGCGCCTCGTGTTCCATGCTCCGACCCGCGGCCTGATCGGCTACCAGGGCGAGCTGCTCACCGACACCCGCGGCACCGCGATCATGAACCGGCTGTTCAAGGCCTACGAGCCCTACAAGGGCGAGATGCCGGGCCGGCGTAACGGCGTGCTGATCTCAAACGATCAGGGTGAGGCCGTCGCCTACGCCATGTGGAATCTGGAGGACCGCGGCCCGATGATGATCGAGCCGGGCTGGAAGGTGTACCAGGGCATGATCGTCGGGGAGCACAACCGCGAGAACGATCTCGAGGTGAACGTGCTCAAGGGCAAGAAGCTCACCAACATCCGCACGACCTCGAAGGACGAGGCCGTGCGCCTGACCCCGCCGATCCGCATGACTCTGGAGCGCTCGCTCGCCTGGATCCAGGACGACGAGCTCGTCGAGGTGACACCGAAGTCGATCCGCCTCCGCAAGGCGATCCTCGACCCGAACGATCGCAAGCGCGCCGAGCGGTCGAAGGAGAACGCGGCCTGAGCTGAACAGAAAGCAACCGGGCGCTCAGGCCCGGTTGCTGATGCAGCCCTTATACCGGACCGCTCTCGGGCCCATCGAACCCTTATGCGAAGCCTCCTAGCTTGGCATGGCGGCACCCGAGAGGTCCGCGTGAACCCCCAGACGACCATGCCCGTCGCGTTTGATACATCCCTGTCGTCCCTGCCGACCGCCGGGGCACCGCTCTCCTACGTCGTCGGACAGGACGGCGAGGGCCATTGGGTGGCAGTCGAGACCGGCGGACGGGCCGGAGGCATCTTCCGTTCGCGCCAGGACGCGATCCGCTACGCCTGTGTCGAGACGGGATGTCGGCCCGGCGACGTGAAGCTCGCCGCCGGCCCAATTCTCTTCCGACTCGCCTGAGCGCCGTCGCGGCTAACTGCTGCCGGGGTCGGTCTCGTCGTTCTGTTTGCCGCCGGAGGGCGGGCCGGCACCCGGATGACCCTCGGTCTTCTCGTTCGGGTCCTTCACGGCGTCGGACGCGACGTTCTTTGGCGTCTCGGGCTTCGCGCCCGGCTCCTCGCGTTCGCTCATTCGCTGTTCTCCCGTTCCGCCCGGTAGTGCCCGTCCGCAACCTTCTCGCCCGCGGCGGGTCCCCGGGACGCCTTCTGGTCGGAGTGGCCGCCGGACGAGCCACCAACGGCCGGCGGCGCCCGCCCCGGCTCGCCGGTGTTGCCCCATCCCTCCCGGGGCTCCGGCTTGGGCTTGCCACCTCCGCCCATGTCGGTGATGGCTTCCTGATCGGCCGTCTGATGGCCGCCGCCGGCGGGCGGCCCGCCGGGCGACCCGACGGTATCGTCGGGCTTGCGGGTGACGGTCCCGGAATCGCTGGTCAAACGGGCCATCAGCGCTTCCCGTCGTCCTGGCCGACCGCCGCCGTGGCGCGGTCGATCGCTTCGCTCAGCTCTGCGTTGCCGCTGGACTTGCCCTTCAGCGCGTCGAGGTTTTCGCGCGGCGTCTCGGCCTCGGTCGCGTCCGTGGCATCGGAGCCGGGGGTGCCGGAGGCGATCCGCGCCGCCTCGGCGTCGCCCGCCGGGTCCCGCTTCAGATCCGCCTGCGTGCGGGAAGCCACGCCGATATCCAGCGGCGAGTCCTGGCCGAGATCCTGGCCGTTGCGATCCGCGTTGGCGTCGAAATCCTTCAGCGACGGTCGTTCTGTCTGCCCGGTCATGGCTTGCCTCTCTGCGTCTTTGCGGGACAACGGAGGCGGCGGGAGAGGGTTGCGCCGGCGGGTCGATCGAGCGCGGGTCAGACCTCCCCGGCGTCAGCGCCCGACGATCCGCGGCAGGAGCTTCCGGGCGAGGCGCAGCACCGCATCCTCCGCCGCTCCGCGGTCGATCGACCGGGCATCGATCGTCAGCAGATCGCCATCCCGCAGCACAATGGCCGTCGCACCGGCGCTTGTCCCAAAAGCGTAGGACGTGATCCACGCGACCGCTGGGCCGGCCGGCAAGGTGGTGAGCCGGCAATCCGGATTTTTCTGGATGCACATCGTCTCCAGGGCCCCCATCGTGGTCTTACCCGACCGGACCCGACTCTCGGTTCCGTCCGTGAGGCGCCCCAGTTGGAGTGCGACCGTGGGGGCACCTTCGCAGCCTGGACAGGTGAGAATGAGCTGAAGCGGCTGCGCCTGCGCGGTGGCGTCCTGACCCAGTGTCGTCCGTGCGTCTTCGCTGAGCTTTGTCAGGTCGTGGACCGCAAATCCCTGCGCGAGCACCGCCTGAGACCAGAGGCTGCACAGGATCACGAGAAGGCAGCGCATGACAGAATCTCCGACCGGTCGCACGATCGGCGGTAACGGAACGATCGGGTAAGATCCAGGCTGGAAGCGCGAAGACGAACGAGCGGTTTCGAAAGACCTATGTGGTGTCTGCCAATAATGAATTGCTGCACCGCGCAGATCATTCGCATTTCGTTGCGCTCATGATCGCTCGGTTGATTATCATCGCGCGATTGAAAAACGTAAAAATATGGTTTCGCTATTCCCGCGTGTCTCGTGCCGCGGGGCTTGTCTCCGCGGGTGGCCTCAGCGAGCTCGGCAGAGTGCCCGTAGCGTCCGGGTGATACGGGCCCCGCGCCGTTCGATCCGGCGCGGGGCAGGCCTCTGTCGCGGTCAGCCGATCCCTTCGAACAGCGCCGACGAGATGTAGCGCTCGGCAAACGAGCAGGCGATGGTCACGATGCGCTTGCCCTGGAATTCCGGCCGCTTGGCCAGCTCCAACGCGGCGGCGACGTTGCCGCCGGTCGAGATGCCGCCCGGGATACCCTCCAGCCGGGCGAGCGCCCGGGCGGTCTCGAAGGCGGTCTGGTTCGACACCTTCAGCACGCCGTCGAGGATGTCGGTGTGCAGGTTGTCGGGGATGAACCCGGCGCCGATGCCCTGGATCTTGTGCGGGCCGGGCTGGCCGCCGGAGATCACCGGGGAATCCTCCGGCTCTACGGCGAAGACCTTAAGGTTTGGCAGGCGCGGCTTCAGCACCTCGCCGACGCCCGTTACGGTGCCGCCGGTGCCGACGCCCGCCACGAACGCGTCGAGCTGGCCGCCGGTGTCGCTCCAGATTTCCTCGGCGGTGGTCTTCCGGTGGATCTCCGGATTGGCCGGGTTCGAGAATTGCTGTGGCATGACCGAGCCGGGGATCTCCTTCAGGAGCTCTTCGGCCTTGGCGATGGCGCCCTTCATACCCTGCGCGCCGGGGGTGAGCGCGAGCTCAGCCCCCAGGAAGGCCAGCATCTTGCGCCGCTCCAGCGACATGGTCTCCGGCATGACCAGGATCAGCCGGTAGCCCCGGGCCGCGGCCGTAAAGGCCAGCGCGATGCCGGTGTTGCCGGAAGTCGGCTCCACCAGCGTGCCCCCCGGCTGCAACTTGCCGGAGGCCTCTAGAGCGTCGATCATGTTGACGCCGATACGGTCCTTGACGCTGGCGATCGGGTTGAAGAACTCAAGCTTCAGCAGGATCTCGGCATCGACGCCGTGCTCTTTCGGCAGGCGGTTCAGGCGGACCAGGGGAGTGTTGCCGATCGTCTCGGTGATCGAGCCGTAGACACGGCCATGGCCGACCTTCGCCGGCGCGTTGAGGGTATCGGCCATTGCTGAGCTCCTGCTCGTGGTGAGGTCGGACAGATGGGGGTCCGGTCGGACGTGACCAGGGCTTCCAGGGGGAGAGCCCCGAATTGGCCGCGGACGGGAGGCTGCGATATCGGGTTGCCGCAACGGGAGCAATCAGGCTAAGTGCCGTTGCCAAAAGTTCTTTCCGCTTTCGGCGATGTTTTCGGCAGCTCGTGGAATAGGATTGCTGATCGTCGCGCTGTCCGTGGAATGTTCTTCTCAGGGTGGGAAATGGTCCGGCGGAGTGTTCCGATGATCCCACGGATAGCGCCTCACAGGGCGGGTCGGGGGCCGACTCGCCGGGCAGCGCTTCTGGCGGCGCTGGGGCTGTTCGCGGTGAAGCCCGTCCGATCCGCGGAGGCGATCCGCGTGACCCTGGCCACCGCGACCCCCGGCGGCGGCTTCCCGGCATTCGGCGCAGCCTTCGCGGACGGTATCCATCGGGCCGATCCGGGTCTGACCATCGAGACATTCGCCAGTGCCGGCTCGGTCGAGAACCTCGGCCTCCTGCGTGCCGATCGCGTCGATCTGGGCTTGGTGCAGGGCGAGTACGCCTATCCGGCCTTCGCGATGGCCGACGGCATCCGCGTGCTGGCCCCGATGTACCCGACACCCGGCCTGTTCGTGGTCCCGGCAGCCAGCGCGATCCGGTCGGTCGCGGATCTGCGCGGGTGCGCCGTGGTGCTCGGCACGCACCAATCCGGCCTGACCGTCATGGGACGCCGTGCGCTCGCCGCCTCGGGGATCGATCCGGAGCACGACATCCGTCCGATCCTGCTCGATCGCGCGGGGGATGGGCCCACTTTGGTGCGGGACGGCCGCGCCGATGCGCTTTGGGGCGGCGGCCTTGACTGGCCGGGCTTCGGGGCGCTGGCCCGGGATCCGGGCGGTGCCCGGTTCTTCGGTCCATCGGAAGCCGGAATCGCCCGCTTGGCGCAGCCCGACGGCGCGATGAGGCGGCTGGTCGTCCCAGCCGGCAGCTTTCCCGGACAGGCGCGTCCGATCGAGACCATCGGCTCGTGGAGTTTCGTCCTGACGCACGCCCGCTTCGATGCCGATGCGGCCTACAGGATCGTCCGCGCGCTCATACGCGGTGGCGCAACCGACACCGACCCGAAAAACCTCATCGGGCTGGTTCCGGTAGACCGCATCAATCCCGGCACCGCCCGATACCTGCGCGAGGCGGGGCTGACCCCGCCCTGAGGACCTCTCCCTCAGCGGAAGGAGGCGACCCGGCGGTCCCGCTTCCGTTCGGCCGCGGGCTGGTAAGCGATCTCTGCGTGATGGGTGCAGTAGGGCAGGCCGGTGATCGAGCGGCCGCCGCAGAACCGGAATTCCGGCGTGGTCGGATCGCCGAGCGGCCAGCGGCACATGGACTCACGCAGATCCATGATCGTGACGCGCTGGGAGACCGCCAGGGGCGTTGGTGCCGCCGGAGGTTTCGGAGCCGGAAATTCAGGCGTCGGCCGATGCGACAGGATCGCCACCGGCTCGGGGGCCTGCGTCTCGACGACCGCGATGGCGGTCTCGATCTCGACAGTCTTCGGCTGCGGGGCGGCAACGGCCGCGGTCGCTTCCTCCCCGCCGCGGGCACGGCCCGCCAGACCCAGGCGATGAACCTTGCCGATCACGGCGTTGCGGGTGACACCACCGAGCTGCGCCGCGATCTTGCTCGCGCTCTGCCCGTCCTCCCACAAGCGGCGCAGGAGCGCCACGCGATCATCCGTCCAGCCTACGGCTTCCATCTTCCCCTCCGCCCCCTGCGGCTCGTGCTGCGCTCTGGCACACCGTGCACAGTCCGGATCGACGAACCCGTCATCGGCTGCTGGTCCACGCGCCCGCTCAGGCCGCCGCCCCGTGGTGCGACACCCTGTCCCGTCAAGCCACGGGGAACCCTAGCGCGGGGCTCACGCGCGTTGCAAGGGCGCCGGATCGCCCGGGACAGCCCCTGTCCACCGCCAAACAGAGGGTGGCCGACACGGCCTGCCTCGAGCGGTACGGCTTCCACAACGCCGTCAGTCGATCGAAGGCCCGGCGGCGTCCGGCCCCGCTTGCGCCGCGATCCTGTGCGATCGTGACCCCCACGCAACAGCACCGCGTTATCGCGTCCCCTTGCCGGCTAAGGCGGAACGTCGATGACAGCCAAGCTCGTTGCGTGTGGCACAGTGGCCAAGCTTCACGGATCAGGGTGACGAGGATGGGATTCCGTCAAAGAGGCCCGCGCGCGCTCGTCGCGCTCGGGCTGGCGGTTCAAGTCGCGGCCTGCGGCAGCCTTCCGCGCACGCCCTACACGGCCGAACAGGCTTCGCTCGCGAGCATCCCCGGCATCCCCGGGGCGCGCGTCTACGCGGACGCGTCGGTGGACACGATCGCGGAACTCGCTGCCAATCCGCAGCGGCGGACGAAGGGATTCACCTATCTCGCGCTCTCCGGCGGCGGCGGGGACGGCGCCTACGGCGCCGGTATCCTCAACGGCTGGACGGCCTCGGGTCAGCGGCCGGAATTCACCCTGGTCTCCGGCGTCTCGACGGGTGCGCTGATCGCGCCCTTCGCGTTCCTCGGCTCGGCCTACGATCCCTATCTGACGGAGTTCTATACGAGTGGCGTGGCCGGCGAACTCGTCGCCTCACCCAACCTCGCCAACGTGCTGTTCGGCTCCGGGCTTTTCGGCGATGGGCGCCTGCGCAACCTGATCGACCGCTACGTCACGCCGGACCTGATCCGGGCGGTGGCCGAGGAGCACGCCAAGGGCCGGCGTCTGATGGTGGTGACCACCAACCTCGACTCCCAGCGGGCGGTAATCTGGAACATGGGCGCCATCGCGGCGAGCGGCGTACCCAACGCGCGCGAATTGTTCCGCGACGTGCTCGCCGCCTCGGCAAGCATTCCGGCTGTGTTCCCGCCGCAATTCATCGACGTCTCGGCAGGCGATACGCGTTTCCAGGAAATGCACGTGGACGGCTCCGTGGTGACGCCGGTCTTCACGCTGCCGCAGACGCTCCTGCTGCGCGACGGGCGGATCCGCACGGGCGGCAAGGCCGAGATCTATGTGGTGATCAACGGTCGCCTGGAGCCCGATTTCGAGGTCACGAAGGACAACACGCTCTCGATCGTGGAGCGCTCCTTCACCACGGCGAGCCGCGCCCGCTCGCGGGCGACCCTCACGGCGACCTACGCGCTCGCGCATGGCAACGGCATCGGCTTCAATCTGACCTACATCGACGAGACTGCGCCCAAGGTACCGGCCTCGAAGGGCTTTGATACGGCCTACATGCGCGCGCTCTACGCGGAGGGTCTGGAGAAGGCTCGGACCGGCGCATTCTGGCGGCACACGGTGCCGGCGGCGCCGACCGTGAAGGCCGTGGCTGACGCGGTCGCGAACTGATCGGCCGGCCGCGCGCCTGACGGCGCGCGGCCTGCGGTTTCACTTGCCCAGGATCTTGGTGACCAGGCGGCCGATTGGCGTCGCCGTGCTGGCATTCCGGTCGTCGCGGTCGATGGGGCGGTTCTCGTTGCCGAGAAGCTTGGTGACGAGGCGTCCGATCAGGTTCATGGGATGGCCCTCCAGTGTTGCGCCAAAACGGCGCAGCTTTCGATTCAACGGGTGGACCACGGACCGCGTTCCACCCGGAATTCTGCCCTAGACCTGCATCAAGCGGATATTGTTGGTGTTGCCCGCCGTGTGGAACGGGATGCCGGCGGTGACCACGATGATGTCGTTGGGTTTGGCGAAGCCCTCCTCCTGAGCGTGCTGGCAGGCTTTGGCCGTCATCTCCTCGTAGGAATCGACATCGTCCGTATGAACGCTGTGCGCCCCCCAGAGTAGGCTCAACCGGCGCGACGTTGCGAGGTTCGGGGTCAGCGCCAGGATCGCGGCGGCCGGGCGCTTCCGCGCCACGCGCGCCGCCGTGGTCCCACTCGAGGTGTAGGCCACGATCGCGGCGGCGTGGATCGCCTCGGCGAGGTCGGCGGTCGCGGTCGCCACTGCGTGGGGCGGCGTCTCCTCTTCGCCGGGCTCAGAGGCCGCGACGATCGAGTGGTAGAGCTTGTGGCCTTCCACGCTGCGGATGATGCGATCCATCATCGAGACCGCCTCCACCGGGTAACGGCCGGTCGCCGATTCCGCCGAGAGCATCACGGCATCGGCTCCATCATAGATGGCGGTGGCGACATCCGACGCCTCGGCCCGGGTCGGCGCCGGGGCGTTGACCATCGAGTCGAGCATCTGGGTCGCCACCACCACGGGCTTCACGGCGAGGCGGCAGGCGCGGATCAACTCCTTCTGACGGCCCGGGACGTCCTCGTGCGGGATCTCGACACCCAGATCGCCGCGGGCCACCATCACGGCGTCGGAGAGTCGGATGATGTCGTCGATCCGCTCGAGCGCCTGCGGCTTTTCGATCTTCGACATGATCCCGGCGCGGTCGCCGATGATTCCCCGTGCCTCGATCACGTCCGAGGGCTTCTGCACGAAGGACAGGGCCACCCAGTCGACCCCGAGTTCGAGCCCGAAGGCGAGATCCGCCCGGTCCTTCTCGGTGAGCGGGGACAGGTCGAGCAGCGTGCCCGGCAGGTTGACGCCCTTACGGTTCGAGATCGTCCCCCCGGTCACCACCTCGGCGGTGATGGCGGTGCGCTCCGGCCCGGTGACCCGCACCCGCACCCGCCCGTCGTCGATCAGCAGTTCCTGGCCGGGCACGACGGCATCGAAGATTTCCGGATGGTGCAGCGGGATCGTCTGCTTGTCGCCCTCGGATCCTTCGAGGACGAAGCGCACCATCTCGCCGGCCTCCAAGTCCACGCGACCACCCTGGAGCGTGCCGATCCGGATTTTGGGCCCCTGCAGATCCTGAAGGATCCCGATCGGCCGGCCGACCTCCTTCTCGAGGGCGCGGATCGCGGCGTGGACCCGGGCATGGTCCTCCTGAACGCCGTGGCTGAAGTTCAGCCGGAAGGTATCGACCCCGGCGAGGAACAGGGCCTTCAGCCGGTCGGGCGCCGAGCTGGCGGGGCCGACGGTGGCGACGATCTTAGCGTGGCGGTGACGGCGCATGCGGGTCTCGGCCTCCTGAGCCTGCCTGTGGCAATCCAGCCGGGCGATCGGTCGCGCCGACGCGGCTCACATCGGTGCTCCGGGCGGTCGTAACGAGGGCCACCGGCGCGTTTTCGCCTGAGCGATTCGCCCGGACCCTATCTGGCCGCCTCGCGGGCGATCCCGGCAAGCCCCGCTTCGAAGACGCCGGCGATGTCGGCGACGGCGTCGGCATCGCTCATGCCCTCGGCGTCGAAGGTCGCGCTCCAGATCACCGTGGACCCGCTGCCGTTCGGTCGGACCGACAGGGTGGCGTTGTAGGCCCGCACCGGCAGGGGACCCTGGATGAAGCCGTAGCTGTAGCTCAGGCCGGCCTCATCGCGGGCGGTCTCGACTTCCACGATCGTGCCGAGGCCGCCCTTCACAACAAGACCGCGGATCTGCGCCCGGATCCCGTCATCGTCGTCATCGGCCGACAGGATGCAGCGTTCGACCTGCGGGTGCCAGAACTGGATGGCGCAGAAATCCCCAACCAGAGCCCAGACCGCCGCGGCCGGCGCCGGGATGTCGCGGCTGCGCGTCACCTCCAGAGCGTGGGCGGGCCCGGCCGCGAGCAGAGCCGCACAGATCGCCGCGCGGGTTGTTGGCTTCATCGGGGCGATCTCCGTAGGGCCGGTGACGCAGGATGTAGAGCGTCCGGCGGCCGCCGGCACGGGAGAGTCGCTCGTGACGGAAGGCGGTGCGGTTCGTCCCGTGCTGGCGCCGGGATCGCATTCCTTCGCTTTGGGCGCCGCGCGCTCGGCCCGCGTGTGATAATTCGAGCGGATCGCGAGCATCGGAATCCTCGATGAGCAGAATGCCGTACCTCTTTCCGGCCATCGGCCTCGCCTGTGCCCTCGCGCCGGCCCTTGCCGCCGCAGCGCCCGACGCGTCGCCGCCGGCCTTCGACACCTGCCGTGCCGGCCTGATCGATCAGGCCATCACCCAGGCCGTGCCGAAGGCCGTCGCGGAGGCACAGCTCGCCGGGTTGACGCCGGATCCCGACGTGCTCGCCGCCACCGGCAGCCAGGGCGAGTTCGTGCGGCCGATCTGGGACTACATCGAGGCCAGCGTCACGCCCGCGCGCATCGAGGCCGGCCAGCGCAAGCTCGCAGAGCATGCCGACACGCTGGCCGCCATCGAGGCCAAGTACGGGATCGACCGCCACATCCTCGTGGCCTTCTGGGGTGTGGAATCGAGCTACGGCGCGGTGCTCGACAACCTCACCGTGGTCAAGCCGGTGGTCCGGTCGCTGGCGACCCTCGCCTGCGGCGATCCGGGCCGGGCCGTCTATTGGCGCGACGAATTGGTCTCGGCGCTCCAGATCCTCGCCTGGAACGCGGCACCGCTCGACCGGATGCCCGGCGGCCTGACCGGATCCTGGGCCGGCGCCATGGGCCATACCCAGTTCATGCCGACCGTCTACCAGCGTTACGCGGTCGATTTCGACGGCGATGGCCGGCGCGATATCTGGACCTCTGTGCCGGATGCGCTGGCCTCAACGGCCAACTACCTGCGCGCGCACGGTTGGGCTCCGGGGGCGGGCTGGGGCGCCGAGGCGGTACTCCCCGAAGGCTTCGAGGCCGCGCTGGCCGACGAGACGACCGCCCGCAGCGTGGCCGCGTGGCGGGCGCTCGGCGTGAAGCCCGCGCATGGGCGCTCTCTGCCCGACGACGCTGCGGCGACCCTGATCCTGCCTGCGGGGATCCGGGGTCCGGCCTTTCTGCTACAGCCGAATTTCGCGGTGATCCTGCGCTACAACACGGCTTTGGCCTACGCGCTGACCGTGGCGCTTTTGTCCGATCGCCTGCGTGGTGATCCGGGGCTCGTCCGCGACTGGCCCCGGGGCGACCGGCCGCTAACGGGCGACGAGCGTCGCGACCTCCAGAACCGCCTGACCGAGCGTGGCTTCGCCACCGGCGGGGTCGATGGGAAGATCGGCCCGAGAACCCGAGCCGCTTTGCGCGCCTACCAGGGCTCGGTCGGGCTGCCGGCGGACGGCTATGCCGACGCGACCCTGCTCGACCGGATCCGGAGCGCGCCCTGACCGATCCGCTCACGCCAGGAAGGCGGGCTCGTCCCGGGCCAGCACCCGCTTGACGCTCTCCAGATGCAGCCGCGCGCTCTCCGCGCGGCCGGCCGCCTCCTGGGCGGCGACGTGCTTGACGATCGTCTTGGGCACGACCTTCAGCGTCCGCCCCGTGCTCATGGCGAGGATCTGCGCCTGCGCGGCGCGCTCCAGGTAGTAGAGGTCGTCCCAGGCCTCCGCGATGGTCCGGCCCAGCACCATGACGCCATGGTTCTTCAGGAACACCACGTCGGCGTCGCCGGCGCTCTGCGCGATCCGCTGTCCCTCGCGCGAATCGAGTGCGAGGCCACCGTAATCCTCGTCCACCGCGATGCGCCCGTAGAAGCGCAGGGCCGTCTGGCCGGCCCAGAGCAGGGGCTGCCCTTCGAGCATGGCCAGCGCGGTGGCATAGGGCATGTGGGTGTGGAAGGCCGCCTGGGCCCGGGGCTTCAGCCGGTGCAGCTCGGCATGGATGTGGAACGCCGTGGCCTCCGGCTGGCCGTCGCCCTCGATGACGTTGCCGTTGAAGTCGCACAACAGCAGGCTCGACGCGGTCACCTCCGCGAAGGCGAGACCGTAGGGATTGACCAGGAACAGGTCGGGCCGGCCGGGTACGACCGCCGAGAAATGATTGCAGATGCCTTCCTCCAGGCCGTTGCGCGCGGCCCAGCGCAGGCAGGCGGCAAGGTCGATCCGGGCACGCCGGAGACTGTCCGCATCGAGCGGCTCGTTGATGAGAGCGGGCGGCGTTCCCGAAGCGGTGACCGCGTGAGCCATACGTGAAGGCCTTCCTGCTCTCGTTCGATTCGGCGGCTGGGCATCAGCCCGTTCCGGCATAGCGCGTCAGACTCTCAGGGGCGACCGTCGGTGACGCCATCCACGAGGTTGAGGCCGAGCAGGAAGTCCGACGCGAAATCCGTCCGCACCACGGGCTCCCGAACCACCGGCTCGCGCAAGGTCGCGCGCTCGGCCCGGCGTGCTGCCACCGCCTCTTCCACCGAAACTGAACGGAACGCGATCCGCGTCCCGCCCCGCGTCTGGGCGAGGCGCCCGAGATCGGGGCCGATCACGGTGGCGATCTTCGGGTAGCCGCCGGTGGATTGCCGGTCGGCCATCAGCACGATCGGCAGACCGTTGCCGGGCACCTGGATCGCCCCCATGGCGACGCCATCGGAGACGATATCGTGGCCCTTCGCGTGGCGCAGGGGCGTGCCGTCGAGGAAGCAGGCCATGCGGTCGCCCCGGGGCGAGACGGTCCAGGGGCCGGCCAGAAAGGCGGCAATCTGGTCGGGCGCGAAATAATCGTCCTGTGGTCCGAGCACGACGCGGATGAAGCCGGAATCCCGCTCCAGCCAGGGCGCGACCAGCCGTTGCGGGGCCGCGTCGCTGGGCCGTCCCTCGGCGACCGGCAGGCGGTCGCCGGCTGCGAGACCACGCCCGTCGAGGCCGCCGAGACCCGAGCGGGTGTGGGTCGCGGTGGATCCGAGGACCGGCGTCACGGCGATGCGGCCGCCGACCGCGAGATAGCCCCACGCGCCCGCCGCGCCGGCCCGCACCACCAGCGTTCGACCTGGCTCCAGATTCAGCGCCACGGCGCCCGGCAAAGCCGCGCCGTCGAGGGAGACCCGGAAGCCCGGCGCCAGCAGCGCGATCCCAAGGGCGGCGCCCTCTGCCGAGACCGTGACGCCGCCGGTGGAGATCTCGACCGCGGTGGCATCAAGGGGATTGCCGACGGCCCGGTTGGCGGTGGCGTGCATCAGCGGGTCCATCGGCCCCGCCGCGGTGATGCCGTAGCGCAAATAGCCGTGCCGGCCGCCGTCCTGCAGCGTGATCCCGGGGCCGGCGGTCTCGATGGTGAGGGCAGCCATCACCGCGCCTCCCAGCGGCGCGCCACCGGCTCGCCTGCGGCTTCCCGCGCCGTCAGGGATTCGAAGGTCGTGGCATCGACGGGCTCGAAGCGGATCAGGTCGCCGGCATCGATGAAGAAGCTCGGGTCGCGCTCCGGCGCGTAGAGCCGGGCCGGGGTGGCGCCGATCACGTACCAGCCGGTGGGCATCGGGACGGTGGCAACGGCCGCGAGCCCGCCGCCGATCATCACGGCATTGGTCGGGTGGGGCGGGCGCGGGCTCGGGCGCCGGGGCACCGCCAGAGGCTCCGGCAGGCCGCCGAGATAGGCGAAGCCAGGGGCGAAGCCGTACATGTAGACCCGGTAGGTCGCCCCGGCATGGGCCGAGACCACGGCGTCCGCGGAGAGGCCGGTGCGCTCGGCCACCTGGGCGACGTCCTCCCCGTGTGGGGCCGCGTAGCAGCAGGGCAGCGTCCACAGGGTCGTCCCGGCCGCCCGCGTCACCGCGGTTGCCGCCAGAATCCGCACCCGGTCCGCAAGGGTCGCCCGGTCGAGCACCAGTGGATCGTAGTGGAGCATCAGCGAGCGGTAGGTCGGCACCCGCTCACGCAGACCCTCGGGCGGGTCGACGCCGAGGGCCTCGTCAAGGGCCAGCACCCGGTCGCTGATCGCCGGATCGACCGTGCTGCCGAACTCGACCACCAGCGCCGCCTCGCCCGCGTCGAGGAGGCGCGGCTCCTCCGGGGCCGCGCTCATGGCCGGAACGGTGCCAGCGTCACCCCGGCGCCCTCCAGACGCGCCCGGACTGCCCGGGCGGTGGCGACCGCGTGGGCGGAATCGCCGTGCACGCAGATCGAGCGGATCGGGGTGGGCAGCGTTGCGCCTCCGGCCGTCAGGATCGCCCCCGCTCCGACCATGCGCAGGATCCGTTCCGCGGCCGCGTCGGCCTCGGTGATCAGGGCGCCGGGCTGCCCGCGGGGGATCAGCTGGCCCGTCTCCGTGTAGCCCCGGTCGGCGAAGATCTCCTGATGCACATCGAGCCCGCAGGCCTCGCCCGCCGGGACCTGTGCGGTCAACGCGATCGCCAGCAGCGCCAGGTCGCGATCCACCGCCCTGACGGCCCGAGCGATGGCGTCGGCCACCGGTCGCTCCTCGGCGGCGAGGTTGGCCAGCGCCCCGTGGGCCTTCACGTAGGTGATGCGATGGCCGGAATAGGCGGCGAGCGCCTGCGCGGCACCGACTTGGTAGGCGACCAGCCGCTCGATCTCATCCGGGCTGAACGGCATCCGGCGCCTGCCGAAGCCCCACAGGTCTGGAAAGCCGGGATGGGCACCCACCGCCACGCCGTTGGCCTTCGCCAGGGCGAAGGTTCGGGCCATGATCTCGGGATCCCCGGCGTGCAGCCCGCAGGCGACGTTGGCGGAGGTCACGATGCCCAGGATCGCCGCGTCGTCGCCACTCGTATAGGCGCCGAAGCCCTCGCCGAGATCGGAGTTCAGGTCTACCCGCGTCACCGGATCCGCTCCCTCGCACACCATCGTGTCCCGGACGCGATTCGATCCGTGACGCGCGGCGGAACGCCGGGCCGGACTGTCAGACAGGCCGGGTCGAAGCGCAAGCGCGATGCTGCGCCGCCGCAACGGGCCTTGCGTCGTGTCGGGATCCCGAAGCAGGACGCGATGCCACGCGCCGCAAGCCACGCGTTCAGGGAATTTCGGCCACAAAAAACCGGCGAATTCAGAGCTAACGATGCGACAATGCGACGTTTCCGGAGACAAGTCCGGAACTCCTAGGTCGATCTGGCAATTAGTCCGGAGTAAAAATCCTCGGAGGAACGTTTGATGAAGGTTACACGCCTGGCCAGCGCCGTCGCGCTCATGGCCCTGGTGGCCGGTCCCGCCCTGGCGGCGCCGTGCAACACCGGGACGACGATGCCCAAGACGCCGGATCAGCAAGCGTCCAATCCCCAGAGCTCCGACGTCGACAAGTCGAGCAAGAATCTCGCGGGCGGCAATCAACCGGCTTCGCCGGGTACCGTGGGCGCCATGAACAATGCAGGCGCTACGCAGACCGCCAATGCTCAGCCGTCGGGCACGGATCCGAAGCCAAATTCCGCCGATCCGGGTGCGGCCAACCTTGCGGGCGGCAAGCAGCCGGCCTCCCCCGGTACGGTCGGCGCGATGAACAACACCATGGCCGACCGTCAGACTGCCCCCGTGCAGGGCGACGGCTGCTAATTCGTCTGACATCGGGAAATTGACAGAAGCCCGCCTCGCAGCGTCGAGGCGGGTTTTTTCGTTACCAAAACCGAGCCTCACCGTTTGGAGCGTGGCTTGGTTTCTGTGGCTTGACGCCGCCACTCCAACGTCTTCTGCCTGTTAGGGCCTGCGGGTTGGTTCGATATGCAGGGTTAGTTCGATGGCGGATTGATCCAGAGAGAGCATTATCGTTTCTCACGGTTTGCTTCAATTCTTTATTTGTAAATTACCCATCAAAATCTTGGGCAAAAGACCATAACTTGTTGGTATATGTGCTTTATGGATCTCTTTGAGCTATAATTTGACTATTGATGAAAAAAACTATCTTGGATAGCAATTAATATATGCCGTATATCTGCTATTTTGAGCCGCTATTAAATGGCTGTGCTTGTCCGAATAGTTCGCACTCTCGGTCGTGCCATCTGGCCGAAAGCGTCGAGATCGATGCATCTTGTGGCGGGGCGTGAAGATTAATTGTGGTTAGGAGGAACTTATGAAACGCTAGCAACCCAATACCCAATTAACTTGTCATTAACCATGTATGTGTCTTTATCATGCCATGTTCGCCCCGAGAAAGGCAGCAATGAGCATGATCGCGGCTCCCACAGCCTCTTGGTCCCACATCCTGACGCAGGTCGCGGAAAGTCTGGACCGCATCTCCGAGAAGCCTTCTGCGGAGATCTTAAGGCTCAAACCGAATTCCGGTCCGGCCGAACTGCCTGCCCTGCGGCTGAGCCTGGACGAGGACGTCGTCTCCGCTGCGGTCGTGCCGCAGCCGGCCGTCAACGATGCCGAGCCGATCCAGACCGAAGGTGCGGCTCCGTTATCGGCCGTCATGTCCTCTGAAGGCCAGACCGACGCGGTCTCGGACTGGATGACGACCCTCGACATCATCAACGGCATGGTCGGCCTTGCCGACGAGCAGAAGAAGCGCCTGCGGGAGCAGACCGCCTCGCACGAAGTGCTGATCGAGACTCTGCAGCGCGAGCTGAAGGAGACCCAGCAGCGGCTGCAGCTCTCCGAGATGCGCGCCCACGAGATCCAGACGCGGGCCGATATCCGCCTTCAGCGCGTCCAGGCGGACGCCGATTCGCAGGTGGAGGAGATCCGGGCCGAGGCGGAGGCGCGGGTGCGCACCCTCCAGGCGGAGGCGGAGGCCTGGGTGCGTGCGGCCGAGGAGCAGGTGCGGGTCGCCGACCTGCGTGCCTACACCGCTGAAAAGTGGCTCTCGCGGATCGACGCGGCTGCCAAGACGCTCCTGCTCGGCGGCCATATGGGGCAGATCCAGGAAGGCTGAGACGACGAGCGTCCGAGCTCCACCGCCCACGCTTTCCGCCTCAGGATCGACCATGGAACAGTCAAGACGGACCGAGCCTGATCAGCTGCGCGAGGCGCTTGCCGCCGCCGTGTCGAGCGAGAATGGCGCGGCACCCGAGGCCAAGGTCGTCGTCCTGCCATCGTCACCGACCGCCGCGAAATGGTCGAGCTTGCTCGAGCGCGTGCGTGGCGCCGCTCACTACATCCGTGAGGTCGAGGACCGCGCGCAGGATTACGAACTGCGCGTCCAGGATCTCGTCGAACAGGTCCGCGCCGACCTGCGGGACGCCGACGCGAAGGTCCGGGCCGCCGAGCAGCGGACCGATGAGGTTCAGGCGCAGGCCACGACCCTGATCCGCGCCGCGGAAGAGCGTGCCCGCGCCGCGGAGGAGCGTGCCGCATCGGCCGAGGAATGGTTGAAGCGGATCGCCGAAACCATCGAATCCGAATTCGTCGTCGAGCCGATTTCGCAGCGGCGCGGCGCCACGGGGACCTGAGAGCCCCTCCTAGACGCCCGATGATGGGCGTCTCTTATGGTGTGGACGGTAAACCGCCGGGCGTCTTCAGGCACGTTCGGCGCAGAATCGTCCAGGCCCCGTCTCGCGCATCACCCCGAAAGGCGATCTCCGGCCTTCGGGATCGGTGACGCGAACCCAAGGTCTGGAGCATCGTGCCGGTTCCGCTGTCCGGCACGGGGCATCAGAGACCGGTACCGGCAGAAGGGAATGGCGATGCCAGCGATGGACGAGGCGTTCTGGGCCAATCTCGATGCGCATATCGTTGCGCACCGTCAGGACGGCCCGGACAAGGCTCCGGCGGCCGCCCTCCCGTCCGCTCCGACGCTCGCCGTGGTGAGCGAGGCGGCACCCGTGCCGCGTCGGGTCGCCTCGGACTGGACCGGCGTGCTCGACACCCTCACCGCCGCCAAGAGTGCGGCTCAGCAACAGGAGGCGCGTCTGCGTGAGCAGGCCGCCGAGCAGGATACCCTGCTCCAGGAGCTCAAGCGGTCGCAGCAAGAGGTCCGTGCCTTGGAAGGGCTGGTCCGTGAGATCCAGGCCCAGGCGGATGCCAAGGCCGGAGAGCTCCGTGCACGCGCCGAGGCGCAGATCGGCAAAGTTCAGGCGGAGGCGGCGGCCCGGCTGCAGGCGATGGAGGCGCGAGCCCAGGCGGCCGAGCGCCGCGCCGAGACCGCCGAGGGCTGGCTGGTGCGCATCGAGCAGGCGAGTCGGGAGCTGCTCCCGAACGAGCGTCGGGCAGCAGCCTGAGGGGCACCCGTGCGCCGGAGGTCGGGCCCTTGCATGCGCTCGGTCACATCGCGGGGCAGGTCTGGAGATCGTTCCGGTCGCGCGGCGCCCGGACCGGTCCGGGGTCTGTCGGCCACGGCAGGGCGTCGGGATCGCGCATCGTCCGGACTTGGCTCCGCCGGTTCATCTTGGTCTGGCCGCTCGCCCCGATGCTGGGCGGTTGCGTGGTGATGCAGGATGAGCCGGGCGACCGAACCGTGCTCGAGAACCTCTCGCCGGTGGGACCTACGGACCCCCGCGGAGCGACGCGGGCGGCACCGCACGACGCGGGCTGGCGCCTGCGGCTGACTCGTCTTTAGATCGGTCGATCAGATGCCACCGCGACGCCGGGCGCGCTGTGGCCTGGGGGGCTCGTGAAGGCGGCTGATCCGGTGGACCGGCAGCGGCCCAGCCCGACCGCTCAAGATCTGTCCCTCAGGACGGCCTCGATCCCGTAACGGACCAGCCGGCGTCGCGATCTGATGCCCGAGCGGATACGATGAGCGATCTCGTAGGCGACGTGGTTCGCAATGATGTGCCGCGGGATCACGGGCAACACGGCGCAGTATCCGGACAATACGTCGATCGCCTCTCGGTGTGCGTCGACCGCGAGGCGAAGATCGGTTGGCGACATCGCGTTCGTCCTCCTGGCATTCTCCTGACGGGACGGCTTGAACTGCAGACGCAATTCGGCAGCCTTGATCTCCATCAAGGCGCGCCCTGACAGATCGGCGCCGCTCTGCGGCGCATCGATGTTGCGCTAGATCAACGCCCACCCGCACAGGGCGGGCAGAGTCGGCCGCAGGCTCCGTGGGGAACCTTCCGAGGGATACCAGGAGGGGATGCGATGACCGACGAGGACCTGCGTCGCGACATTCTCGACGAGTTGGACTCCGAACCCAGCCTCGCGACCGGCGGCGTCGACCTATCTTGGCTGATCTTCGGCCAGCACTGGCACCGCGCGGATCACGTCGCGCGCCGGATGAGCCACAGCAGCGAACGGTTTGTGTAATTGCGGCGGACTTTCCGCATCCGCCGCCAATCCTCTGCTTGAGACCTGGAGTCGATGACGGCCGAATCAGATGTGATATTCGAAATCTCGTGAAGGAATTCCCGCCATGAACGACTTCGATCATCTTTTGAACTGGAAGCTCCTCCGGGGCTCGCACCGGTTTCCCGGCCCCGACGGCGGGACCTGCATCAACGAGGCGGCCATCGTCGCCTGCGGCTTCCCATACCAGCCGGTGGCGTCGGTGGGCCGCATGCCGAGCTGTTTCTCCCGTCCGATCTGCCAACTGGCCATGCGCCTGAATGACGAGGCGACCGACGCGGAGCGCCGGCGCCTGCTGCCGTTCGTGACCCGCTTGGCCTGTGCGGATTCGCGAGAGGTCGAGTTGGAGCGCGCCCGGTACATCGACAGGCACGTCGGCAACGACCGGATGCACTGGGACCCCTCGTCTTTCGAGACGGGATTGGCCACTCTCGAAGGCGCCCTGGCGATCGGGCGGCAGGCGGATCCGCTCGGAATGGACATAGCGGGGTCCCGGCTGGACGCGGTGCGGGCACTGGAGCCATTGAGGAAGAAGCACACCCGCGCGCTGCACACAGCGATGAAGGCATGGCTGGGTCTCGGGAAGACGATCGAGGCGGAGTCCGAGACTCTTGTGGGTGGCTAGAACGGTCCGTCCCTGGAGCCATCGGCTCGGTGCCAGCACGGGGCGGATCAAGACGTCAGGGCCGCTCTCGATCAGGAGCGGCCCCAGGCGCGGCGGGGGCTTGGCACCTACACCGTGAGGTGCGTGCGGCCGAATCTCAAAGAGCCTTGTCGCATGCCGCGTCGGGCCAGCCCGGTTCCGGCCCGAACGCCGGCAACGGCCGTGTGAGCTCCGCGCCTCAGTGCGCCATCAAGGTCGGAGCCGTTATCCTGCGCAGGGCGCCACGGCTCACGCCACCGAGGATGGCTTCGCGCAGCCGCGAATGGCCGTAGGCGCCCATGACGAGAAGGTCCGCGCCGGTCTGCTCGATCTCGGCCAGCAGGCTCTCGGTGACAGTAGTCCGACTGACGATCGCGCGATAATCGGCCGCGATGCCGTGGCGGGCGAGATGCTTCACCAGGCGGTGACCGACCTCGCTGACGCCGGCGGCGGCCTCCGTCTCAACGGTGAGGACATGCACGCGGTCGGCGCGTCTCAGGAACGGCAGCGCATCCGACAGGGCCCGCGCGGCCGAGGCGCTGCCGTCCCAAGCCACCGTGACGGTTTTGAACTGCGCGGGACGGTTCCAGTTCGACGGCACCACGAGGACCGGCCGCCCCGCTCTCAGAAGCAGATCCTCGATATAGGCGCCCGCCGGCTTGCCGCCGGTCGGATCCGCCTGCTCGATCACGACGACATCGGAGAGGCGTGCGCGATCCAGCAAGCGGCTCCGGATGTCGCCCGCGCGACCGCTCAGGGTTTCCCGCTTGATCGGCATGTTGGCGGTCCGGACGGCGAAGGCCAGTTCCTCGGCGGCCTCCCACACCACCTCCTGCGCCGCCTCGCGGGCCGACAGGGCGACGCCGTAGGGGAGGTCCGCCAGGTCGGCTTCATCGCCATCCGGCTGGATGTACAGGCAGCCGGCGGCGGCCCCGACCTCGCGGGCCAGGGACAGGGCGTAGGGGCCCGCAGCCACGCCGAACGCGTCGGTGATGATGAGCAGGTCCTTGATCATGACGCGCATCCTGCATGGGCGGATCGGCGCGCGATCCGCGCCGCGGTTCAGGCCGGCACGGTGCGCCGATGGAGCGGGCCGACCTTGATCCATCGCAAGACGGCACGACCCGGATCGATCGTGCCGCGACGTCAGTGCCCGTCGATCCCGCGCAAGGCTTTCCACTTCCCGTTGCGACACGGTCGAATGCAGTCGGCGGACCCCACTTCGTGCCTTCGCGCGTCGCACACTCTGAGGGTTTCAAGGTCTGTTGCTTAGTCCCGAACCGGCAGTGCGAACTGGCAGGCCATATCGCTCTATCGATCGCGAATATTGCATTCAAGGATCGAAATTGGGCTGTATCCATGCGAGACTAACCCGATTGATCCAGCGCAATGTGTTCATGCCGCCAATACCGTGAACTCCCGAACCGGGGAAGGAAACGGGCTCCTGCAATGGATAACCGCCTCGCGCCGGCGTGCGCAGACGCTTTCGATTTACCCGATCCGGATCGGCGGCCGGATGCGTATGGGCTTCCCAACGCCGACGACGTCCATGGCGACGTCGCGCGTGCAGCTTGTGCCGTCCTATCGGACCTCGGCGCAGACCCCGTCGATCTCCTCCGCGAGGCGGATTGCAACCTGCGGGCATCCCCGGACGACGGGGCGTCGGTCTCGAATGCTGCACTCGGCCGATTGCTGCAACTGGGCGCGAACCGCACGGGGTGCGGCCATCTCGGTCTGCTCGTGGGACAGCGGATCGTGCTCGCCGAGCTCGGACCCAGCCGAGCGCTGGTCCAGAACGCAGGAACGGTTGGCGACGCGCTGCGTGTTCTGGAGACCCGACCCTGGGCTTGGACGTGTGGCTCCGCAGTCAGACTCTGCGTAGAGGCCGACTTCGCACTGCTCCACTACTTCCCTTACGAGCCTGGGGCGACGGCGGTGGGCCTTCAATCCGAGGGAGCACTCGCCACGATCGTCAATATCGTGCGCGCCCTGTCGGGTGCCCAATGGTCGCCGTCGGAACTGTTGTTGCCGCGCGCGCCGCCGGACCAGACCGATCCGTATTGGCATTTCTTCCGCGCCCCCGTCCGTTTCGATCAGGAATGGGCCGCCATCGTGTTTCCGTCGCGCCTTCTCGAACAGCAGGTCGCGGGCGCGGATCGGGCGGCTCGCGAGATCGCGGAACATCGCGTCCGACAGGTTGGGGCGGCGCCGCTCCAGATATCGGATCAACTGCGGCGGCTTCTCCGCTTGGAATTTATTCAAAGCCCCCGGTCGGGCCAGGCCGTGGCGCGCCGCTTGGCGGTCCACAGGCGCACCCTCAGCCGTCGCCTGAGGGCCGAAGGCACGAACTTCCGGTCGGTGACCACAGAGATCCGGTTCGAGAGGGCGAAGCAACTGCTGGCCGATACCAACATGACATTGACCCAGATCTCCGCCTGCCTGGGTTTCTCCGAGGCGGCTGCATTCACACACGCGTTCCGACGCTGGTCCGGCATGACGCCCAGCTTCTGGAGGCACAGGTGCCGACCTCCGGAGACGGCCGACGGCCCGATGCTCCTGGTCCCGCCTCGACGAGATCCGAGCACAGGTCAGGCCAGATCCCCAGAGTATCGATAAAATCGATCTGGGAACTGCGAACGATAAAACTAAACTATCGTGCAAGGATATTTTAGAAAACGCTTAGCGCAATCATTATTCCGATAGTCTAAAGCAAAGGAGGTGAGTCGGATGCGATCGATACGGATCATTTCTCTCCCTGCCATCGCGCTCGGCGTCCTGCTGAGCCTGAACGCGCCCGGAGCGGGCGGCCTCGGCATCATGACCGCTCAAGCCGCCGGGGGCTGTGGCCCCGGCCTTCACCGGGGGCCCTACGGTGGCTGTCGCCCCAACGCCTACGGCGCGCCGGGCTCCTACGGATACCGCGGCGGAGGAATTTACGGTTATCCCGGGGGCGCCCGGTATGGTTATCGCGGCCGGGCCGTTTATCGGGGGGGAGCCGTCTACCGGGGCGGACGCGCGTATCGGGGCGGTCGAGTCTATGGCGGGCGGGCCGCCTACGGACGGCGCGTCGGCGGGTACCGGGGTGGAGTCCGCCGCTGACCGCCTCGGAAAGCCGGCGCAGGACCCGACCGTTTCGCGGCCGGGTACAGCATCGCGTCCGGGGCGGCGCCCGCTAATAGGCGTGCTGAATCGGGCGCGCGCCGGAGCGCGCGGTGGCGGGGATCCCGACGGCCACAACCGGCACATTCGGGTCGAACGGCAGAAGGGCCGCGCCCGCGGCGACGAAGCCCGCCAGCGCCCGGACATCGTCCGGCTGCCGCGGATCGCGCGAGATCCGGTCCGTTTCCCAGTAGAGCCGCACATTGCAGGCTCGCGATGGCAACCGGCCGACGGGGGTGCAGGCGTCATGGCGGGCGCAGGCGGCATCGAGCGCGTCGATGGGCGGCAGCGGAGCGTTGTTGCCGAAGCCGCAGTAATTGCCGTGAAACAGGGCTGCCGGCTGCTGCAAGCCGTACGATTGAGCGAGCGCGGGCGCGCTCGAGCCGATCACGAGGAGGGGGGCGAGATATCGGAGGGTCATGGCGTTCGACCAAACCTCTTCTGAGGCCATCTGCCGGACGGGTCGAGCGAGCCACCGGCTCAGGCTCAATGAGCGGGAGCCGGGACCTCACGGCCTCGGCCTTGGTTCGGTGACCTCAGTACGGACGGCAGGCGCCCACAGAGGCATCGTAATAGGCGTAAGGCCCGCAGCGGCCATAGGTAGCGCCGTAGCCGGAAGCTGCCGCGGCGCCGACCGCAGCCGCGCCCAGACCGTAGCCGTAGGGCCGGGCGCCGTAACCGTAGCGGCCATAGCCATACCCGTAACGGCCGACCCCACCGTAGCGGCCGACCGCTCCATAACGGCCCACCGCGCCATAGCGACCGACGGCGCCATAGCGACCGACGGCGCCGTACCGGCCACGGTAACCCGCCGCCCCGCGATAGCCGCCGGCCCGGACGCCGTGGAAGCCCCCGGCACGGACGCCGCCGCCGCGGAAGCCGCCCCCGCCGTGGAAGCCGCGCGCTTCGGCGGCCAGACCGCTCAGGATCAGGGCGGCACCCGCCAATGATGCAATCCGTAAAATCCTCATGGGATGATCTCCGCTCTGGAGAAGGACCATCCGAGGGGGCTGAGCGCGGCGTGACGCCTTCCGCCCCTCGGATCCGCACCGACCGCACCGTAAGGCCGAGCCGGCGACGCCGCTTGATCCGCGGGGACGCGAGCCCGGTTGAGGAGCGTGGTCCTTTTACCCTGCTGCGGCTGAGCCGCCGGGCATGCCCGGCTCCGCCCCTGTCTCGCCCGATCAAGCATCGACCCGGCGCGGACGCATAATGCGCTCCTCGCTTCGGCGGGGCGAGCAAAGAGCTCGTCCCGGCGGCCGGCAGAACGCTGCTTCCCGTCGCGCCACGGGCGCACGAAGCGGTCCGGGCATCCGAGAGATGCCTCCGTCGATAGCGAAGAAAGGTGAGGAGATTGCCATGCCGGTCAAGACACCGAAGGAGCTATTCGTCCGCATGCTGAGCGATGCGCGGCATCACGCGGAACGCGCGACGAAGATCTACGAGGAGCTGGGGCAGGTCGCGCAGGATCCCGCGATCCAGGAGGCGCTCCAATCGCGCGCCTTCATCCAAGACAAGACGATCAAGTCCCTCGACCGCTGCTTTCAGCTGATCGGCGAGAAACCAATCACAGGGAACGGCCGGCTGCAGGAAGTCTTCCTCGAAGATTTCCGGCGCGAGCTGGCCGAGATCCAGGCCCCCGCCGCCAAAGCCCTGTTCATCCTGATCAAGGCCAATCACCTGATGCATCTGCGCATCGCCGAATACGTGGCCCTCGTGGCCATGGCCGACGTGAGCGGGCATTTCGGGGTCGGCGTCCTGCTGGAGAGCTGCCTCGCGGACAAGATCGCCTTCACGGAGCGGACCCGCCGCCTGATCCGGCGCACGATCGAGAGCAAGCACGCTGTCAGGTTGGCCGCCTGACCAAGCCCTGGCGTGCCCCGGATCGGTCAACCGATCCGGGGCACGCCGGCGATGTCGGACCCTGCGCCGGGTGGCGTGGACGGGACCCTGCGGAGGACGCGCCATGCCCCCTGCCTCTACTCAAGAGGCCGCTATCCCCGGTCCCCAGGAGGGGCCGCGTGCCGGCGTGCACGCGCCGCCCGGATCCCTGTGGCACCGGGCTGCCGACGAAGCGAAGCGATACCTCGCCTTCGCCACCTACCTGATCGTGGTCTTCGGCACCCTGATCCTGTTCAGCATCAATATCTACGCCCGGATCGACCGCGACATACCGCACTATCCGGGCTACCACTTCTACGCGCTCGGGCTGATCAATGCCCTGGTCCTGGCCAAGTTCATGCTGATCGCCGAGGCGACGAAGCTCGGATCAGGGGGCCTCGGTCGACGCATCAGCCGCAGGCCCCTCGTCTATGGGGTTCTGTACCGCGCCCTCCTGTTCACGGCCGTCCTGGTGGCCGCCTACGGACTGGAAGAGGTGCTGGTCGGGGCTTGGCACGGACAAACACCGGGCGCCGTCCTGCCGGAGGTGGCTGGCGGCCCGCGGGGCGTGCTCACCTTCGCCTGGGTGATGTTCGTGGCGCTGCTTCCGTACTTCGCATATCGGGAGATCGGACGCGCGCTGGGCGCCGGACGCCTGCGCGATCTGCTGTTCCGGGCGCAGGGTCAGGTTCACGCCGCGCGGTCAGGCCGGGGCTGAGGCGGGGCGCGGCGGCAGCTACCGGGCGCTCTCCCGGCGAGCCGTCACCGCGCGACGACGAGGGTCGGCGCGGGGGGAATCGCCATCGTTCCCGGCTCCAGGCTTCCCCGACGGCGTTCGAGGGCGTGGCGCGCATGCGCCAGGGCCGTCGAGAAGGCCGACAGGCAATCGGTGCTGACGGCCCCGGACGAACGGCCCAGCATCGCCGCGACGATCGCCCGGTATTCCCCCTCCAACGCGACGAGCCCGGTGCGATCGGCGCAGGGCGCCGCGTCGGCGATCTCGACCAGCCGCCGGATTGGGCGCCACTCCGCCTCGGACCGACGCCGGCTCCAACCCGCCGAGGCAGCGGCGAGGAGCGATCCGGCGAGGCTGATCAAGAGACCGCCAATATAGAAATACTGCTGGACCTGGTCGAAGAAGCTCTGGTCGCCGTTGCTCAGATAGGCGGCCACGCCTGGATGGACCGGCAGGATCGGGCTTTTGGCGTCCGGATCGGGCGCCTCGATCTGCGCGGCCAGCGGTGTCACCTCCGCGAGCTTGGCCTTGGTGGTCAGGATCGACCGGGCGATCGCCGCCGCCACGACGTTGGGCATCAGCTCCGAGGCGGCGAACCGGTAGGTGACCGCCAGCGTCGTGACGGAATCGCCCGGGGTCGCGGGACGGGCCCGGAACGCCCCCATGGGTACGTCGATCGATTCGAGGCCGGGGAACCGCTTGCCGATCGCCTCCGCCTCGTCGAGCGCGAGGAGGCCCGGGGTTCCTTTCGTCGCCCGCGCGACCGCGGCGACCACATCGACGACCTCGCCCGGCGCCATAGGACCGACGGCGAAGATGGCCGCCAGCTTCTTCTGCCGGACGGACTGGGCCAACGCGTCGACCGGCAGAACGACTTTTTCGACATCCTTCGCGGCGATGTTGAAGTAGCTCAGCACCATGTCGAGGAGGCGCGCGTTGGCGGCCTCCAGGGGCCCGGCCACGAGGCCGACGGACTTGCCCGCTAAGTTGGCGATCGACGCCACGGGGCTGTGCGGGGGCAGGACGACGGCGACGACGTCGCGCCGCAGGATCACGATGGTCTGCGCGTTGGCCGGCACGGCCGCGTCGCTGCGCACGATGGCGAGGTCGGTCCGGCGCTCCTCCAGTGCCCTGGCGCTGCCCGCGAGATCGTCGACCCGGACAAGATCGAGATTCACGCGGGGATGCTGCACCTTGGAGACGGCGGCGAAGGCCGTGATGAAGCGTTCGGCCGTGCTGCCGGGGGGGCCGATCGTGATGCGCAGATCGGCGTGCGGCGACCAGAAATGCGCGAGCGCGAATCCGGCGGCGGCCGCCAGCAGCACGCCGCCCGCGAGCAGGGCGCGACTCCATCGCCTGCGCCGCGGTGCAGGGCTCGCCGAACCGCGGGTTTCCCGGCGGTCGTGGCCGGCGGATCCGGGCCCGGCGTCCTGCATCGCGGCCTCGCGCCCCGATCCGCTCAGCAATCGTCGCAGGCGGCGCCGCGCTTCGGCGCGTGTCGCTCGATGCCGCGTTCGCGCCGATCGCGCGGCCCGTCTCTACCGCCCGGCTGCGTCCCGCTCACATCGAGCGGGGGTGTGGTGATCGCCTCGCGTTCGAGCCGGTTGAGTTCCGCATCGCTGGGGATGGTGACGGTGTCCTGCGCGCCGCGGTCCCGCGCCTCGGAGCGGATGGATTGACCCGACAACCCGGCCGGACAGAGCAGCATCAGGGCGGCGATGGAGAGTCGGGAGCGGGTCATGACGGCCTTCGTGGCAGCCGTTGAACAGAGGAACACCCAACACCGTATTCGGTGATTTCGCGTGCCGCTTGACCGAACTGGACAGGCGGATCCGATGCGGAAGCCCCGTGGCGCGCTGGGTACGGCCGGTTCTGTGGCGGGCTGTCGCGGGTGATCAAGCGCGCCCGTTCGCGGGGCTCGCGCAGCGGTTTCGGGGCTCGTCGCCTCGGGCTCAAGACCTTGAACCCGTCTTGCTGCAATCCTCACCGCGACCCCATGCCGATGCGGTACGGCACGGCGGCCGGCGCGATCTGGGGCTTCCCGAACAGGCCGACCCAGAGCCATGACAGGCCCGCGGTCAGCAGGTCGCAGGAGACGAACAGCCCGATCGCCCACAGGCCGGAATACGGCCATTGCGCGATGATGGCCGCGCCCAGCAGCACCGACAGCAGGGCGAACAGGATCACCGCGGCGCGGGAGGCCTGCACCGCGTGCGCGGCCGCCCAGATCGCGCGGGCTATGCCGGAGGCGATCAGCATCGCGCCCAGGACGAGCGTGAGCGCGAGCGACGCTTCGAGCGGCCGGAAGACCGCGTAGAGCCCGCCCGAGAGGTAGAGCAGCCCCGCCAGGAACCGCAGGGCGCGCGAGCGCCACGCCTCGGTCTCACGAGGTTTCGCGAGGGCCTCGACGATCTCGGCGAACCCGGCCGTGAGCAGCAACACCCCGTACCAGAGCGTGCTGGCGATCGTCAGCGACATCCCCATGAACAAGCCGGCGACGCCGAGGATGAGAAGCAGGGTGCCGACCCCGATGAACCACCATCGGCCGCGTCCTGCGTCGCCGGTCCTGTTGTTGGAGGTTGCGATGCCGACCATGCAAGACCTCCATCGTTTTCGATCAATAATGACCGACGACGAGCGTTTGATTGAAATGCACATAGAGCGCGAAGGACGGCCAAACGGATTGATGTAAATCAAAACACAGTCGTCAAGCCGCGCCCGATCGCGTTGCCGATAGTACACGGCACATGACCACGAAGGCTCTGATCGGCCGTCCAACCCTCCGCCTCATCCTGAGGTGCCGGAGCGCAGCGCAGGCCTCGAAGGAGCCCTCCGGAGGCCATTGCGATCTCGGGAGCCCTCCTTCGAGGCCCGCTGACGCAGTCACCTCAGGATGACGTCGGGGGTTGGATGAGGTCACCCGCTCGCCGCGCTGTCGGGTGCTGTCGTGTACCGTAGCGTTGTAATCGTGCGCGGCTCTAAGTCTTTGTTTCAACGCGCTCTCCGCCGAATCGGCCTCCACTTCGGCGGAGAGCTCCAGCCGGCGGTTGTCGCAGCTCTGAGGTCCGGCCTTGTCCAAACGCTGGAGCTACGCCTTGACCTATCTCAACGCGGCCAGGCCGCAGTCCAAGCAAAGTGAGCTGACACCTCAAGGCTGATGGCGCGGTGCCGGTGGCCGAGGTCCGCCCATTCCCGGCATGCGGCGCTCTTGGCAGCCCGGATGCGCAACCGATCGGGCTTCGAGGACAGTCTCGCGCTCGGAAGCCCGTTCGGGGCTGGCGGAGGTCGCGGGATGCTCGGTCGCGTCAACCGCTGGAGGTTTCGATGGACATCCGAAAATGCGCCGCCGAGGCGATCGGCACCTTCTGGCTCACCTTCGCCGGCTGCGGCAGCGCCGTCATCGCGGCCGCCTTTCCGCAGGTCGGCATCGGCCTTCTCGGCGTGGCGTTGGCCTTCGGACTGACGGTCATCACCATGGCCTACGCGGTCGGCCACATCTCGGGATGCCACCTCAATCCGGCGGTGACCTGCGGGCTCGCGGCCGGCGGCCGGTTTCCACTCCACGACATCGCGCCCTACGTGATCGCCCAGGTCGTGGGCGGGGTCACAGGCGCCGCCGTGCTCTACGCCATCACGAGCGGGGCGCCGGATTTCGACCTGGCGAAGGGCTTCGCCGCCAATGGTTACGGCGATCATTCGCCCGGGCATTATCCTTTGATCGCCTGCCTCCTGTTGGAGGTCGTGCTGACGATGATGTTCCTGTTCGTCATCATGGGCGCGACCCACGGCAAGGCTCCGGTCGGGTTCGCACCGCTCGCCATCGGGCTCTGCCTGACCCTCGTCCACCTCGTCGGCATCCCGGTCACCAACCTGTCGGTCAATCCGGCGCGCAGCACCGGGCCCGCCCTGTTCGTGGGCGGATGGGCCATCGCCCAACTCTGGCTGTTCTGGGTCGCCCCGCTCGTCGGCGGCGTTCTCGGCGGCGTCCTCTATCGCTGGCTGAGCGAGCAGCCTTCGGTCCAGGTCACCGGCATGGCGCCGCCGACCCCGGCGGAATGAGCCGTCGGGTCCGCACGGCCGGCCTCGACCGATCTGCCGGCTCGCAACCCTTCCATCGCCGACCACGACGCTTGATCCAGTGCAAGCTCCTTCGGCCCGAACGGCATTTCACGCGGCGGTGCGCAGGGACGGATGGCCACCGAGATGACGACGACGATTGCGGGTTCGATCGACGCAGACCGACCGGACGCGGGATGGTCGATGCGGCTGCGGGAATGGCTGGCTGTCGTGCCGCTGCTCGGCCTCTGTATCGGTCTCACGGCGCGGGCGCTCGGCCGGTCCGAGTTCGCGACGGCGGCCTGGATGCTCGCGACCGTTGCGATCCTCGCTGTCCTCCTCGCGCAGGTCGTGACGCGCCTCGCGCGCGGCGATGTCGGGTTGGACTTGGTCGCGCTACTCGCCATGGGCGGTGCCCTCGCCCTGGGTGAGCCGCTGGCCGGCGCCGTCATCGCCCTGATGTATGCGGGCGGCCAGGCTTTGGAAGCCTACGCCACCGGGCGTGCCGGGCGGGCGATGACGGCCCTGATCGCGCGCCAGCCGCGCACCGCCCTGCGCGAAGAGGGCGGTGTCCTCCGCGAGGTCGCCCTCGCGGCTCTGGTTCCAGGGGATCGCATCCTGGTGCGCGTCGGGGATGTCGTTCCGGTCGATGGCTGGGTTGCCGCGGGCCGTGCCGTGCTCGACCGGTCGAGCCTGACCGGCGAGGCGCTGCCGGTCACGCTCGGCGCGCATGAGCCCGTGCTCAGCGGCACGGTCAATGCCGGCACCCCGTTCACCCTGGTCGCGGAGCGGCCCGCGGCCCAGAGCACCTATGCCGGCATCGTCCAGCTCGTCGAGGCGGCACGGTCCGCGAAGGCGCCGATGGCGCGGCTGGCAGATCGTTACGGGCTCGCCTTCCTCGGCCTCACCCTGCTGCTGGCCGGCGGCGCCCTGGCCGCCACGGGCGATCCCCTGCGGGCCCTGGCCGTGCTGGTCGTCGCCACGCCGTGCCCGCTGATCCTGGCGGTGCCGGTCGCCCTCGTGTCGGGTCTGTCGTGCGCTGCCGGCATCGGCGTCCTGATCAAGGGTGGCGGGGCCCTGGAGATGCTGGCGCGGATACGCGTCCTCGTGGTCGACAAGACCGGAACCCTGACACACGGCTCGGCACGCCTCGTGCGCACGCAGACCCTCGGTCCGTTCGGGGAGGCCGAGGTTTTGCGGCTCGCCGCCGCCCTCGACCAGGTCTCGGGACACCCGGTGGCGCGGGCGCTGGTCGCGGAAGCCCGGACGCGTGGCTTGACACTGCCACGGCCCACGCTGGTCTCGGAATCGCCCGGCGCGGGCGTGATCGGCCGGGTGGATGGGCGGCACGTCCGCGTCGGCGGAGCGCGCCTGATGCGGATGCAGGCGGTCCGCTTCCCGCGGATGGACGAGGCGCGGCACCCCGCAGCCGCGAGCGCGACGGTGCTGGTCGCCATCGACGGCACGCCTGCCGCAATCCTGACATTCTCGGACCCGTTGCGAGCGGACGGCCACCCTGCGCTCGCGCAACTGCGCGCCTGCGGCATCGAGCGGGTGGTGCTCGCCACCGGCGATCGGCGCGATGTCGCGGAGGCGCTCGCCGCCGGCCTGCCGGTGGACGCCATCGCGGCGGATCTCGACCCCGCTGCCAAGACCGCCACCGTGGCCGCCGAGCGCCGGAACGGCCCCGTGATGATGGTCGGTGACGGCATCAACGACGCGCCCGCTTTGGCCGCGGCGGATCTCGGCGTCGCACTTGGTGCCCGGGGGGCGGCCGCGGCGGCCGAGGCTGCGGACATCGTCCTGCTGGTCGACAGCCTGTCGCCGCTGCCCCACGCGATCCGCATCGCCAAGCGGGCCCGCGCGATCGCGCTCCAGAGCGTCTGGGTGGGCCTTGGGCTTTCGCTCGCCGGCATGGTGGCGGCCGCGCTGGGTCGGCTCACGCCGCTCCAGGGGGCGCTCGCCCAGGAAGCGATCGACGTGATGGTGATCCTGAACGCGATGCGCGTGCTCGGAGGCGTCAGGGATCCGCGCGTGGCAGCGGATCCGGAGGTTCCGCCAGAGCCGTGAAGCCGACCGGGCTTGCGCTGGATCAAGGTGGTTTCGCCCCGCTCGGGCAAGGCTCCCGTCGTCGGCTTCGGCGCATGATGGAGGTGGCCTTGGACTTCGCGAACATCCTCGTTTCCGTCGATCACGGCGCAGCGGCCCCCGACAGGATCCGCCTTGCCGCGGACCTGGCCCGGCGGTTCGACGCGACCCTCACGGGGGCGGCAGCCCATACGGTGCCGGCGCCCCTCCTGGTGCGGGACGTCTACGACGCCGTCGCGCAGGAGGAGCAGAACATCGCCGACACGCACCGGATTCTCGACCAGGCGCACGCCCTGTTCGAACGGGCCGCCGGGACGGAGATCCGGACAGGCTGGCGCGAGGCCCTCGCCGGCCCGATCACGCATCTAATGGAGCGTGCGCGCGAAGCCGACCTCGTCGTGGTGGGCCGGCGCGGGTCGGAGGACCCGGATCCCGGTCCCCTCGGCGTCCCAGCCGGACCCGTGCTGATGGAGGCGGGGCGGCCCGTCCTGGTCGTGCCACCGCGGATCGTCCACCTGACCGGGTCCCGCATCGTCGTGGCCTGGAAGGACGGTCCGGAGGCCCGGCGGGCGGTCTCGGCCGCGCTGCCCTTCATCCGCGGCGCTCACCACGTTTGCGTCGTAGCGGTCGGGGGCGACGCGCAGCAGGCGGAGGCGGAGGAGGTGGCCGGTCACCTCGCCCGACAAGGCGCGCCTGCCACGGCCCAAGCGCTGAAGGCGGCCAGCACCGCGTGCGGCGCGATCCTCGACTTCGCTCTGCGCGAGGATACCGATCTCGTCGTGATGGGCGCCTACGGCTACAGCCGGCTCCGAGAGTGGATCTTCGGGGGCGTCACGCGTGAGGCCCTCGACCGCGCGCCCGTCTGCTGCCTGATGTGCCACTGATGCCCGGTCCGGGCCATTCCCTGCGGCGCCATCCTGGAGACCGCTCGGCACGTGGTCGAGGCCTCCCGTGCTGCTCGACGACCCCGAGCCGGGGATGAATGGCCTGACGATCGGGTCGCCCCCGAAACCTCGGCAACGAGCCCGGGAGTGACCTCAAGGGAGCCCGCCGCAGGACTTCGCGGGCGCGGCGGCTTTCGCGGATCAGCCCAGGGCGTACGTTGAGGGGCAGCGTGCGCCTTCCCCGATCCGGCTGCCGCTGAAGATGACAGGCCGGGTGAGTGCCCCCTTGATCTGGCGCAATCCGGGCGCGGCGCCTCATGCGCGGCCTTGGACGTGCTCGGCACCAGCGTCGCGCAGAAATGAATGAACGGATCGGAGCCGCATGCCGCGGCGGCCTCTCACGGGGGAGCGGGCCGGAAACCGAACCGAAGTCTGGCATCCTCGCTGACGTCGGCGCCGGAGTCCCCCATCCCCGGCCGCGAAGGCCGGCAACCGTTCGGTCCCGCGGATGGCGCAGCGGTGGCCAGACTGGCACCGGTGCTGGAACCCGCGTCGGACCGCCGTGGAAAATCAGTTGGCTCGCATCGGCCCGTCCCGCCCGGCCCCGGAACGCTTCGCCTGAGGCGCGAATGAACCCGGCAAACTTTCAGGCGGCCTTTGCGAAGGCGGCGTCGGCGACGTCCCGGGAGAGCGTGGTCGCTTCTGCCTGATAGTCGGCCACGCCCTCAGATAGGAACGTTGCGTGAAGCTCGACGACGGCTTTCAGCGAGCCGCAACGGGCCATCGCCGCAAGATGGTCCGCCTGGGCCTGAAGACGGCGGCTCGTGAAGCGCATCGCTTCCGCTGCGACGCGCAGCGGCAGGTCGACCGCGAGGCCACGCCACATGGCGATGCTCGCTTCGAGGGCCCCAACGGTGTCCAGGGGCGGCGGGGTTTGGGACGGAGTTTGTAGCTGCGTCGCGTGTCCGGACTGCATGGGGCGCTCCTTGAGCTTGTGACAGCTACCAGAGGGCGGCCCGAATGCTCCGTCTTTGATCTGGATCAAATGAAATCTATTGCCATGGTTTGTCTAATACACAAAATACCGAAAATTGGCAGCTTTCTAATGCATAGCTTGCCATCATGCGCCAGACAATCTTGAGCCAGATCAAAGGCTCGCGATGCCGGTGCGGGGAGCCTCCGCTGCGGAAGGCCGCCAGCGGTTTGCCGCCCCAGCGGCCTGGTGTCCTACCGTCTCCCGTGCCTTTGCTCGTGAGGACCGCCATCAAAGCGCAGCGCGAGCGGCAACGGAATAGTCACTGCAGACTCAGACCGGAATGACATCGCTATCCGGCGGCGGCCAGTCTCGCTGCGCTTGATAGAGCTTGGAAAGCGCAGCGATGAGCACCGCTTACCGGATACCCCGGAATCACCCCGGATGCCGGAAGCCATGCCCCTCTGCCCTTGGACCTAAAGGGACGCATCCTGTTCGTGGGTGCACGAAGGTTATTGGGGACGCCCTTCTCGTACGCCTGCGACGCGGAGATCTGTGGCGAGGGCGAGGAGGCCGAGCGCGTCAACGCGGCCGTGAGCGGCCCGCACCTGCATGATCCTGAGCGACGGCGGGCGCCAGACCATCTGCGTGATCCGCCTCAAGCATGGCGCAGCCGATAGTGCCCCGCGGCGATCGGACGGGATCCAAGTATGTGGCGACCTTCGTCCCAACCCGAAATCGGCGCTGGCAGCGGCCGCGCTGCCCGCAACGGATGCGGCTCAACGCGCCGACGGGCGTCGGCGTCGAGGCTGCGCCTCGTGCTCACGGACTCGCGGGGCTCGACAACGGTGTCCCGCTGCAGGGCGGCCGGCATCACGAGCGTCGGCCTCCATCATCGTCTCCATCATCTCCTGGTCGATGTCGCGCAGTTCCCGTGCGGCTTTCAGCAGGCAACCCCACGCCTCCATGCAGTCGGCGACGTGTAACGGATCGAAGGGATTGGATTTGTCGGTGGATGCGGCCATCGCGGCCTCCTCAAAGCATCTGCCTGCCGCATCGCGGCCGCGGCGCCCTTGATCCAGCGCAAGGCCCTTCGGGCGGCGCCGGGACATGTCTCGGCCGGCGCCCTTCGCGCGTTCGAGGATCAAACCGCATGGCGCACGAGGACCAGGGTGCAGTCGTTCGGTTCCTGACGAACGCGCTATCGGGCAGGGGATCCGTGGACACCGTGACCACACATATCTCACGGCTCTTCCTGGCCGGGGACCGCGTGTTCAAGCTCAAGCGTGCCGTCCGCTTGCCGTATCTCGATTTCTCGACCCCCGAACGGCGCCTCGCCGCCTGTGCGGCGGAGGTCACGCTGAACCGCCGCACGGCGCCGCGCCTCTATCGCGGCGCCCGCCGGATCACGCAGGAACCGGACGGCGCCCTGGCCTTCGACGGGACCGGGCCTCTGGTCGATGCCGTGGTGGAGATGCGCCGCTTCCCGGAGGCCGATCTGTTCGACGCGATGGCGCAGAACGGGCGCCTCCGACCGGGCCATATCGCGGATCTGGCAGAGGTCATCGCAACCTTTCACGCGGGCGCGGACATCCGCCGCGACCGGGGCGGAGCCGCCGCGTTTGCCGCGCTCATCGCGATGAACGAGGCCGCGCTGCGACCGACGGGGCTCGCCTCGGCCGCCGAGGCGGAGCGGCTGTCGGCACGATTCCGGGCAGTCCTGGCGCGGCATGCCGACCGGCTCGACGCCCGCCGCACCGCCGGCAAGGTCCGCCGCTGTCACGGCGATCTCACCTTGCGCAACATCTGCCTGTTCGAGGGACGACCGACGCCGTTCGACGGCATCGAGTTCAGCGAGACGACCGCGACCACCGACGTCCTCTACGACCTCGCCTTCGTCCTCATGGATCTGTGGCATCGGTCGCGCGTCGAACTCGCCAACCTTCTGTTCAACCGCTACCTCGACGGGGCGGACGAGACCGACGGTATCGGTCTGCTGCCGTTCCTGATGGCCCTGCGCGCCGTGATCCGCGCTCACGTCACGGCGGTGCAGGCGGCAGAGGAGACCGGCGGCAGCGCCGCCGCCAGCATGGCCGAGGCGCGCGCCTATCTTGCCCTCGCAGAGAGCCTGCTGACCGACGGACCCACGGGTCTCCTGGCTTTCGGCGGCTTCAGCGGGTCCGGCAAGTCGACCGTCGCGGCAGCCGTGGCGCCCTGGATCGGCGCGGCACCGGGGGCCCGCATCCTGTCGAGCGACCGCCTCCGCAAGCGCCTCCACGGGGTCGCGCCCCTGACCCGGCTGCCGGCCTCGGCCTATGCGCCCGCCGTGTCGCATCGCGTCTACGCGACCTTGCGGCGGGAGGCGGCGCGGGTCCTGGCGGCGGGCCATTGCGCCGTCGCCGACGCGGTGTTCGACCGCCCCGCCGAACGGGAGGCGATCGCCGCCGTCGCTGGGGCGGCAGCGGCCCGGTTCTGCGGCGTCTGGCTGGAGGCGCCGGCCGCGACGCTCGCGAGTCGCATCGCGACCCGCTCCGGTGACCCGTCGGACGCGGATCCGGCAATTCTGGCGGCACAGGTCGCACGCGGTTGCGGCGCCCTCGCGTGGCACCGCCTGCGGGCGGACCGGCCGCTCGATGTCCTGGGCGCGAACGTTCTCGCGCTCGTCGAAACGGCCGGCATCACGGCCCGGGAAGTCGGCCGACCGCTGGGGCCTCACGAGGACGGCAGCACACCGGCGCGGACAGACGGACGCGGCACGGCTCTTTGTCCGCCGCCCTGCCACACCTGCGGCGCGACGAACGGGCTGGCGCCTTGACCCACCGCAACGACGCCAGTTCCGACCGGTGATGGGATCTTGGCACGGGTTGGGGAAGCGGCGGGTGTCCCATGGCGATGACGGCGGTTCCGGCGCGCGACGGAGACACCGTCCCATCACCGTCGGCCTCCTTACCAGCCCACCCGACCGAAGCGTTCTGGACCCGCGGGACGGAGAGTCTCTGCGCCGCGCTTGACTGCGGACTCGACGGTCTCGGTTCGGCGGACGCCCTTCGGCGGCTCGAACGCTACGGGCCGAACAGCGATGCCGGAAGGTGGGCAGGTGGCGCCCTGCAGGCGGTACTGCGCCGGCTGCTCGAACCGCTCGCCCTGATCCTGCTGATGGCCGGTCTCGTTTCGGTCGCCACCGGAGACGTGATCGGGGGCGTCATCATCGTCGCCATCCTCGGCCTGTCCGTCGGGCTGGATACCGTGCAGGAAGGTCATGCGACGCGGGCCGCCGAGGCCCTGCGCCATGCGGTGGCGCTGAAGGTTGAGGTCCGGCGCGACGGCCGCTTCATCACCGTCCCGGTCGATCAGGTGGTGCCGGGCGACCTCCTGCGCGTGCGCGCCTGCGACATCGTCCCGGCTGATGCCCTGGTCATCGCGAGCGAGGCCTGCACGGCCGCCGAGGCCGCCCTGACCGGTGAGCCCTATCCGGTCGAGAAGCGCCCCGGCTGCGTGACGGCCGCCGAGCCGGCCAAGGCCTCGAACGCCCTGTTCCGCGGTGCCGTCGTGCGGACGGGCGAGGCGATCGCCCTCGTCGTCGCAACGGGGGCGGCCACGTTGTTCGGCGCAGCCGCCGCGGCGCTCGCTGAAGCCCAGGCGCCGTCGCCCTTCCAGCGCGACCTCCACGCATTCGGCCTAGTGGTCGCGCGCTTGACCCTCGCCTTGGTTCTGGGGGTCCTCGCAATCCGCGTCGTCCTCGGCCGGCCCGTGCTCGATTCTCTCCTGTTCGCCGTCGCGCTCGCCGTGGGCCTCACGCCGGAACTCCTGCTGATGATCACCACGGTGACGCTCTCGCGCGGGGCGCTGCGCATGGCGGCCCGCAAGGTCATCGTGAAGCGGCTCGCCGCGATCCACGACCTCGGCGCCATGACCGTGCTGTGCACCGACAAGACCGGCACGCTGACCTCCGCCGAGATCGCCCTGGCCCGCAGCCTCGACCCGGCCGGTCGGGAGGATGCGCGGCCGGCGCAACTGGCCGCCACCGCCGCAACCCTCGGCGGCGACCGGGGCTCGCTCGACGCGGCCCTCGTCGGCCACCATCCGGAGGCCGGACGGGGATGGGTCCTGATCGGCCAGCGGGCCTTCGACTACAACCGCCGCACCGGCTCGGTCCTCGCGCGGGGGCCGGAGGGCCCGCTGCTGATCCTCAAGGGCGCCCCGGAGGCGGTCCTGGCGCTGTGCACCGCGCGCCGTGCGGGTGAGGGGACGGAGCCGATGGGTCCGGAGGCCCGCGCCCAGGCCCTCAAGCAGGTCCGCAGCCTGGCGGAAGATGGGCTGCGCAGCATCGCCGTCGCGTCGCGGGCGTGGTCCGGGTCGGCGCGGCCGCCAGAGGTTTTGGGCACGGCTTCCGATGAGGCCGACTTGGTCTTCGAGGGCCTCTGCGCCTTCGCGGATCCGCCGAAGCCGACGGCGGCCGCCGCCATCGAGCGGCTCGCGCGGGCCGGCATACGCCTGAAGATTCTGTCCGGCGACGATCCGGTGGTCGTGCGCAGGCTCGCGGGACTCGTCGGGCTCCAGGCCGACACAGTCCTGTCCGGCCCCGAGGTCGCGGCCCTGAGCGACGCGGCGCTGGCCGTCCGGGTCCGGACGGTGGATGCCTTCGGACGGCTGACGCCCGACCAGAAGGCGCGCGTCGTCCGGGTGCTCCAGTCCGAGGGCGCGGTCGTGGGCTTCCTGGGCGACGGCATCAACGACGCGCCGGGCCTCGCACAGGCCGATGTCGGCCTCTCGGTCGAGGGGGCGACCGGCGTGGCGCAGGCCGCCGCCGACATGATCCTGCTCGCCTCCGATCTGGAGGTCGTGGCTGACGGCGTCGCGGAGGGGCGGCGGACCTTCGCCAACATCCTGAAATACATCCGCATGGGCGCGAGCTCGAACTTCGGCAACATGCTGTCGATGGCGGTCGCCTCGGTGGCGCTGCCGTTCCTGCCGATGCTGCCGACGCAGATCCTGCTCAACAACCTGCTCTACGACCTCTCGGAGGTCGGCATCCCCTTCGACCGGGTCGAAGCCTCCGCGACCGACCGGCCGCAGGTCTGGGACATGGCGGGCGTTCTCCGGTTCGCGGGGGTGATGGGGCCGCTCTCGTCGCTGTTCGACCTGCTGACCTTCAGCATGCTGCTCCTCGTCTTCGACGCCTCGCCCGCGGCGTTCCGCACCGCCTGGTTCGTGGAATCGATGGCGACGCAGATCCTCGTGATCTTCGTCGTCCGGACAATCGGGCGTCCCTGGCGGGACCGACCGAGCGCTGCGCTGACCGCCTCCTCGCTCGCCGCGCTTGCGGCCGCGCTGATCCTGCCGTTCTCGCCGGTCGGGATCTGGTTCGGCTTCGAGGCCCCGGCCCTGCCGATTCTCGTGGGCCTCGGATTGATCACCGTCGCCTATCTTGCTGCGGTCGAGATCGCGAAGCCCTGGGTCGTCCGTCCGCGCCGCCATCCGGGACGTTGATCTGCCTCAAGGCCGGCCGCCGCGGCCGGTCGAAGGATGGTTTCGGGGCGCCAGCACGGTCGGGCGACCTGCCAGGATGGAGGACATCATGACGACGACGTTCGACGAGCGCGAGCGGGCCGCCGAGCGCGGTTTCGTCCTGGAGGAGGAGGCCCGCTTCCACGCCCGCAACCGGCGCAACCGGCTCCTGGCCGCCTGGGCGTGCGAGCGGATGCAGCTGACCGGTCAGGCCGGGGACGGCTACGTTGATGCCTTCACCGAGGGCGGTGTCGTGACTGACGACGCGACACTGATCAAGCGTCTGCACACGGATCTCAAGGCGGCTGGGATCGACGCCACGGTCGCGCGCCTGCACACCGAGATGGAGCGGTGCGCCGCTCTGGCGCAATCCGAACGGCGCGCCGGCGTTGCGGGCACGCGATGACCGGGCGTCCCCCCGTTCCGCCGCTCGCACGGCCGCGGCCCGACCTGCCCGTGGTTTAGGCGGCATGGTTGGCGTTGTGGCGCGCGTTCTGGGCCGATCTTCCGCTCACCTGGGTGGGGGAGATCGACCGCTTTCTGTTCCGATGGGCGCCGCCGGTCTGCGAAGCTCCGACCGGGGACCAACGCGGCGCGCAATTGATCTGGCACACGCTGTCGGAAAAGGGCGCCGCGCAGGCTGGACGAGCTGGCGCCGAGGTTGAGGATCATCCCGGCCTCAGGGGGTGACCGTCCAGCCGTCCACGCTTCCGTCCGACCCATTCGCCGGGCCGCACTGCATGATGTCGCCGTCCAGGCGGCGATCGTGGCCGTCGGGTCCGTGCCGGTCCGGCCAGGACCAGTCCCGCACCTCCGGCAGATCGTCGCCGGTCCGGCGGACGTGCGCGTGATGGGCCGTCAGGATATCCCGGAGCGCCTTCTCGGCATGCTCGGCCTGGGCTCCGAGACCCGGGATGGCCCGCAGCGCGGCCTGCGCGAGGTGGAAGCGGTCGATCCGGTTGAGCACGCACATGTCGAACGGTGTCGTGGTGGTGCCCTCCTCGATGAAGCCGTGCACGTGGAAGTTGCCGTGGTTCGTGCGCCGGTAGGTCAGCCGGTGAATGAGCCAGGGATAGCCGTGATAGGCCAACACCACCGGCCGGTCGCGGGTGAACAGGCTGTCGAAGGTCGGGCCGTCGAGCCCGTGCGGGTGCGTCTCGGGGTCGGGCAGCGTCATCAGGTCGACGACGTTCACCACCCGGATCCGCAGCGCCGGGATGTGGCGGCGCAGCCAATCCACCGCCGCCAGAATCTCCTGAGTCGGGACGTCACCGGCGCAGGCCATCACCACGTCGGGCTCCGCCTCGCCCTCGTTCGAGGCCCAATCCCAGATTCCGGCGCCGGCCGCGCAATGCCGGGCGGCCTCGTCGAGCGTCAGCCATTGGAGGGCGGGCTGCTTGCCCGCGACCACGACGTTGATGCGGTCGTAGGTGCGCAGGCAGTGGTCCATGACGCAGAGCAGGGTGTTGGCGTCCGGCGGCAGGTAGATCCGGGCCGTATCCCCACGCTTGTTCGCCACGAAGTCGATAAAGCCCGGATCCTGGTGGCTGAAGCCGTTGTGGTCCTGCCGCCAGACGTGTGAGGAGAGCAGGATGTTGAGCGAGGGGACCGGCCGCCGCCACGGCAGGTCGCGGGCGGATTTCAGCCACTTGGCGTGCTGGTTCACCATCGAGTCGACCACGTGCGTGAAGGCCTCGTAGGTCGCGAACAATCCGTGCCGCCCCGTGAGCACGTAGCCTTCGAGCCAGCCCTCGCAGAGGTGCTCGCTCAGCACTTCCATGACCCGCCCATCCCGGGCGAGGTGGTCGTCGCCCGGCAGGATCGCCTCCTGCCAAGCGCGGCCCGTGGCCGCGAAGACCGCGTCCAGACGGTTGGAGGCGGTCTCGTCGGGGCCCATGATGCGGAAGTTGCGGGCCTCCGCGTTGCGTTCGAGAATCGCGCGCAGATAGGCGCCGAGGGCACGGGTGGCCTCGGCCCTGGTGCGGCCGGGCTCCGGGACCGCGACGGCGAAGGCGTGCAGATCCGGCAGGCGCAGGGCCCGCGTCCCGTGGGCGTTGGCGTGCGGGTTCGCCGACAGGCGGCGCGGGCCCTTCGGCGGCAGGTCCACCAGATCCGGCACCAGCGAACCGTCCTCCGCGAACAGCGCCTCCGGCCGATAGGAGCGCATCCAGCGCTCCAGGATCGCGCGATGGTCCTGATTCTCCCGCGTGGCGGCGACCGGCACTTGGTGCGCGCGCCATGTCCCTTCGACCGGCAGGCCGTCCACCTGCGCCGGCCCCGTCCAGCCCTTGGGACTGCGCAGCACGATCATCGGCCAGCACGGCCGCCCGGCCCCGCCCCGCTGCGCCTGTCTGTGGATCTCGGCGATTGTGTCGAGGGCGTCGTCGAGGGCGGCGGCCATGGCCTGATGCATGGCGGCTGGCTCATGACCCGCGACGAAAACGGGCGCGTAGCCGTATCCGACGAGCAGGCTGCGCAACTCGGCCTCGGGCATCCGGGCGAGGATCGTCGGATTGGCGATCTTCCAGCCGTTCAGGTGCAGGATCGGCAGGACCGCGCCGTCATGGCGCGGGTCGAGGAACTTGTTGCCATGCCACGAGGCGGCGAGCGGACCGGTCTCGGCCTCGCCGTCGCCCACGACGCAGGCGACGGTCAGGCCCGGATTGTCCAGGGCCGCCCCGAAGGCGTGCGCCAGGGAATAGCCGAGTTCCCCGCCCTCGTGGATGGAGCCGGGCAGTTCCGGCGAAGCGTGACTCGGGATGCCGCCCGGAAAGGAGAACTGCCGGAACAGGCGCTCAATGCCGTCCGCGTCCCGCGCCACGTCGGGGTAGATCTCGCTGTAGGTGCCCTCGAGATACGCGTTCGCGACCAGCCCCGGCGCGCCGTGGCCCGGCCCCCAGACCGCGATCATGTCGAGGTCACGGGCGCGGATCACCCGATTCAGGTGGGCGTAGATGAAATTGAGGCCCGGCGTCGTGCCCCAATGCCCGAGGAGCCGCGGCTTGACGTGCTCGGGTTTGAGCGGTTCGCGCAGAAGCGGGTTGGCCATCAGGTAGATTTGCCCGACCGACAGGTAATTGGCGGCCCGCCAGTAGGCGTCGATCCGCCTGAGGCTGTCCGGCCCGAGCGGCCCCGGCACGAAGACCAGGTCGTGAGCGCCGTTTTCTGGTTCGCCGGGTTCCGCCTGCGCGTGTTCCGGCTCGCGCCTCGCGTCCATGTCAACTCTCCCGGTTGGGCTGCGGACCATCGTGCGGGCGCCTGAGCCCGGTGGCGTTGAGGTGGATCAAAGCGGCGCCGGTCCGGATCGCCAGGATGCTGGCCGTCAGCAGACGGGAGCGAACGATGACCCTGGTGCTTCGAACCACCTTCACCACAACCGTCCGCCGCACGCGGGCGCCGATCGTGCTGGCGCCGACGAACGACGCTGGACCCCGGGTCATCGTCAACGCGGAGCGGTACCAGTCCATCAGCAGCCTCCAGGCGCTGGCCCTCGCGATCGCGGCCTCGGTGGCGACGCCGGCACTGCTCTGGCTGGTCCTCTGAGATCCATTCCCGGAAGCCAGGAGACCGACCATGGACGACATCATCGTGCGTCGGCATGTGCTCGACGAGCTGGACTACACACCCATGGTCGACGCGGCGTCGATCGGCGTCGCGGTCGAGGACGGCGTCGTGACGCTCACCGGACACGTCCGCACCTACGCCGAGAAGGGCCTCGCCGAGCACGTGGCGCTCCGGGTGCGCGGCGTGCGGGCCGTGGTCGAGCGCATCAAGGTCCGCGACCCGAACACCGCGCCCGTGGGCGACGAGGCCCTGGCCGACCGCTGTGCGCGGGTGCTGGAATGGGACGTGCAGATCCCGGAGCAGGCGGTCACGCTCAAGGTCGAGCGGGGCAGCATCACGCTTGACGGCTGCGTGCCGTACTACCACCAGAAGGCGGCGGTCGACCGGGCCTTGCGGCGACTTGCGGGCGTCACCGATATCGTCAACCGCATCGCGGTGAAGCCGCCGGTCCGGCCCACCGAGGTCAAGGACAGAATCCTCGCCGCCCTGCGGCGCAGCGCCCGGGATCCGGACACGATCCACGTGCAGGTGGACGGTGACACGGTGATCCTGGATGGCTGCGTCGACGTCTGGAGCGAGCGCGAGCTCGCCGAGCGCGCCGCCTGGTCGGCGCCCGGCGTGCGCGCCGTCGAGGACCGCCTGACGCTCGCGTGAGGCCGGTGTGATGCCGGTCCCGATGACCCCCCCCTTGAGATGGATCAAAGCCCGTGCCGCAGGCCCGGGCGAGGGTACGCCTGCCGGGTCGATGGGCCCGGGCTTGGGAGGCGGTTATGCGGATCTCCAACGTCCTGGTTTCGGTCGACCTCGGATCGGCAACCAGGGATCGTATCCGGCTCGCCGCCGACATCGCCGGGCGCTTTGAGGCCACGCTGACCGGTGTTGCCGCGCGGCAGCTCATCACCATGATCCCGGTCGAGAGCCCCGACGCATCGGAGCGCATCTTCGAGATCGAGGAGCGGCGGGCGAAGGAGGAACTAGCCGAGGCGCATGCGCTGTTCGAGCGGGAGACCGGAGACCGGGCGAAGACCGTCTGGCGGGGGGGCTTGGCCGAGCCCCTGGCCTATGCGGTGGAACTGGCCCGCGCCGCCGACCTCGTGATCGTCGGTCGCCACGGACCGGCCGATGGCGATCCCGGCCTGATGGGCGTCGCCCCGGGGCCCCTGCTGATGGAGGTGGGCCGCCCCGTCCTCGTCGCGCCGCCCGGTGTCGATCGTCTGGCGGCCAAGCGGATCGTGGTTGCCTGGAAGGATACACGCGAGGCGCGCCGGGCCGTCCACGACGCCCTGCCGTTCCTGGTCCGGGCCGAGCAGGTCCACGTCGCGGTGGCGGGTCCGGATGCGCGACGGGCGGGCGCAGCTGACATCGCGGCGTATCTGTCGGGCCACGGCGCCAACGTCGCCGCCCATCTGCTGCACCGGCCCGAGATCGGCGTCGCGGACGAGATCCTCCGGTTCGCCAAGCGGGAGGATGCCGATCTCGTCGTCATGGGCGCCTACGGCCATTCCAGGCTGCGCGAATGGATCCTCGGGGGGGCCACCCGCGACATGCTTCAAGGCACGTCGCTCTGCTGCCTGATGAGCCACTGATGCGTCGGGCAGCCTTCCGATGTGTCGGCCTCCTGGCCCTCGCACCCGTCCTGTCGGCCGCGCCCGCCTGGGCCTGGGATCGGCCGGCGCGACAGGGCGAGACCCTCGCCCGGACCAACTGCGCCCGATGCCACGCGGTCGGCCGCGTCGGGGAGAGCCCGCTGCGCGCCGCGCCGCCGTTCCGCGATCTGCACACGCGCTATCCCGTCGAGGATCTTGCGGAGGCTCTGACCGAGGGCATCCGCACGGGTCATCCGAGCATGCCCGAGTTCCGGTTCGACCCGGACCAGGTACAGGACCTCATCGCCTACCTGAAATCGCTCGAACGCTGAGGGGAGCCCCGATGTATCTCCGCTGCCTTCTCGTCCCCACCGGCCCCGCCCTCGATGCCACCCGCCGGCTCGACGCAGCCCTGCGGCTGTGCCGGCGCCTGCACGCGCATATCGGCGTCGCCTTCGTGGCGCCGGGCCCGGAGCATGTGCTCGCCGGCATGGCGAGCCTCGCGCATGTCGACGCGACGACCATCGCGGCGATCCGGCAGGGCGTGCGCGAGGCCGCCGTCGAGGGCAGGGCGGCGCTGGCGGCGTGGTGCGGGCGCGCGGGCGTGCCGCTCATCGCGAAGGCCGAGCGCCTGGACGCCACCTTCGCGACCTGGACCGAGCATTCCGGGGAGATCGAGCCGGTCCTGACGCGAGCCGGCCGCGTCAACGATCTCGTCATCGTCGACCGGCCCGATCCGGCGCGAAGCTTCACCGGGCGTGCCCTCGATACGGCGCTGTTCGCGGTCGGTCGACCGACCCTGATGGTCGGCCAGGTGGTCCCGCCCGACCTGCTCGACCACGTCGTGATCGCCTGGAACGGTAGCCTGGAGGCCACGCGCCTGATCGGCCAGTCCATCACGGTGCTGCATGAGGCCGGCCGAGTCACGGTCGTGCATGCGCCGACCGAACGCTATGAGGAGGCGCGACCCGCGGATCTATGCGCCTATCTGCGCTGGCACGGCATCGTGGCGGAGCCGGTGAGCCTGCCGGTCGGGGAGGGGACCTCGGTCGGCGCGGCTATCCTGGCTGAGGCGGAGCGGCGGAACGCCTCCCTGCTGGCGCTGGGCGCCTATACCCACAGCCGCGTGCGCGAAGTCTTGCTCGGCGGCGTGACCCGGCATGTGATCGAGCACGCCCGGATGCCGGTCCTCATGGCGCATTGACGATCGTCGGCCGGCGGTCCACCGGCGTTACAGCTCTGAGCCTCCGCGGTCGACCTTGCCACCCTCGATGAGCGACAGAAGCGGGATCGGTCGTCCCGTCAATGGTGGAGCCGAGCCGTCGAGAAGCTCCGCAATGATGTCATCCAATTCGGACGCTGCGGTGCCGTAGAGCTGGAACGCGCATCGGCGCGCGGCGCGCTCGGTCGGGTCCGGCGTGGTGTCTGTGGCGGCGACCGCATCCCACCCTTTGCGGCGCAATCGCTGCGCGAGGATCCGGTACTCGAACAGGATGTCGGCACCGACTTGGGCAGCCCGGGCTTCGACCGCCCGTTCGTTTACATCCAGGCTCGACAACAGATCGTCCCCTGCCATTACCGGACTCCGTAGCCATGCCCTCCGCAGTCCGGGCATCCGGACCGCGTCGAGGGCGTTTCGTGAACAGGCTGTGAGCCTCGCGGCACGGCCGGACGGCTCGGCAAGAACGAGTCACGCGAGCGCCCCTGCCTCTTCGCACGGCGGAACATCCTCGCTGGTCGAGAGCCGATGCGCCGATCAGGCCGCCCAGAGATGCCTCTGGATTTCGCCCACCGTGTGCTTGGTCAGGTCTTTGTCGACTTCTGCGATGACGGCGCGCCGCAGCCGTTCGGACAACGCGAGGCGCAAAGCGGCGAGCGTGCGCGCCGGGGCGACGACGACCAGGGCCGGGACCGACTCCAAGGCTTCCAGCGCGATGGCGACCTCCCCGGCAAAACGGCGCTCCGCTCTCGCGTGCCAATCGGTCTGCTCGATGGCGCTGCGCCTGCCGCCGAGCCTGACGCGCACAGGCCTGTCGGTGCCCTGCTCGTGGGTTGGCGGATTCGGCTCGTCCTCGAAGGCCAGCCGGACCTGCAGGTCCGGGTTCAGTTGGAAGCCCACGTTGCAGAGCACCAGGGCCTTGTGGCCGTCGCAGATGACGACGTAGCCGTCATGCGGGATCATGAGGTTGCGTTTGTCGGTCATGCCGCCCATTCCGCAAAAGATCAGTGGCTCATGAGGCAGCAGATCGGGGCGCCGGTCAGCAAGCCCCGGGTGACGCCGCCGAACACCCATTCCCGCAGGCGTCCATGCCCGTAGGCGCCCGTGACGATCAGGTCGGCCCCGTGCTCGGCCGCCGCCTCGACCAGAGCCTCGGCCACGGATGCCCCTTGAGCGTCGCGCCGGACGTGGATGGCGGCGACGTCGTGGGCCTGCAGGAGACGGAGCGTGTCCTGCCCGTCGGAGCCGGCCTCGACGTCGATGGAGACGACGAGCACCTCCGAGGCGCGTTTCAGGAACGGCAGCGCGTCCCAGACGGCGCGGCGCGCCTCGCGGGTGTTCTTCCAGCCGACCACGACGCGCTTGGCGTCGAGATGGTCGATGCCCGGTGGAACCATCAGGACCGGGCGCCCGAGATCCATGACCGCGTCACCCGGATCGACCGCAAACAGAGCCGGCCCGAGGCCCGCCGCGCGACCGACCACCACGAGGTCCGCGGCGGCCGACTGCGCGACCAGAAACGTCGATGGAACATCGAGGTTCGAGCGCCACTCGACTCGGCCGCGTCCGCCGGCAGCCTCCTCAAAGGCCTCATGCGCCAAGCGCAGATCGTTCAGGATGGTCTCGCCGGAGGTTGCCAGTGCGAAGGCGCTCGCCGGCGTCGGACCCGCCGGCGGAATGGCATAGATGGGCTGCGCGGCGGCAATCCCGGTCAGCCGGGCGTGGAACGTGTCGGCGAGATGCCCCGCAAGGCGCACGCGGCTTCGCGCGCCATCCGTCAGGTCCACCGCGACCATGATGCTCGCGTAGGTCATGGAGTGGCTCCAGATTGAGGGCTGCGGCCCGGAGACGGGAGGCCCTGCGGTCCCGCCGAATCCTGCAAGCCTCAACCCAGCGTCAGGTGATCCTCGACGGCGCGCACGCCCGGCGCCGACCACGCGGCATTCTCGGCGAGACGCCGTTCGTGCCAGGCATTGACCTTGCCCTCGAGGACGACCCGCGCATCCGTGACCGTCACTTGGATGGCATCGGCCTCAAGCTCGGCGTTGCGCTTGAGGGCCGCCAGGATTTTCGCGCGCACGTCGGGCACGCTCGCCCTCGGTGTGACGGCGACGTTGTTGATGATGCCGGCAACCCCCGCGAGGCGCTTGATCGACCGGTAGGCTTCTTCCTTCTGGTACTGCCAGTCGACCTGCCCGGTCAGCGTCACCCAGCCGGTCTGGAACTTCACCTGCACGGCCTTCCTGGGCACGGTCGCCGACCAGTCGAGCATCTGGACGGCGCGCTGCGCGAGATCCGCATCGCGTGGCGGCGTCGCGCCGCCGAAGCGGACCTTGATCTCCTCCACCACGCCGCGGACGCCGCGCACCTTCTGGGCGGCGGTCTCGGCGGCGACACGCTCCGTGTAGCTGGCAACGTGGCCCGTGAGCGTGACGATGCCGTTCTCGACGGCGACACCGATATGGGCGGCGTCGATGCTGGGATCGAAGTCCAGTTCGTCGATGACGGTCTGGCGGATCAGCTTGTCGCCCATCGTCGGTCTCCTCGATGCGGGCCAAACAACGCCCGGACCGCGCAGACGCTAGGCCCGGCAGCCGGTCGGACATTGATCCAGCGCAAATGGGATACCCGCCGTGAGGCACGGTCCCATCGGGCAGGCCTGGAGGCGGTGCGGGGCGCGACAGCCGGCGGTGACGGCGGACACCATCGCGCGGGCGTCGAACAGCCGGTCAAACAGGGGCATGTCCGAGAAGGCGCGCGGGACACGCGCATTTCCCGTGATCAGTGCGAACGGAATGCCTTTCCGGCGCAGGGCACAGGCTAGCGGAAAGCCAAGCCCTCGGTTCAGATCGATGCTGACGATCGCGAAATCCGGCCGCGTCCGGTCCAGGCTTCCCGCCGCCTCCTCGCAGGTGCCGAAGGGCCCGCTCACCGTACAGCCTGCGTCGATGAGGACGTCCTCCAGCCACATGCCCGGCAGCGCCTGCGGTTCCGCGACCAGTATGATCGGTTGGGTCTCGTATGCTCTTTCCATTCCGCTGGTCCCGTCGCCTCTTGCGAGGACGCGAAGATCGTCGGAGCGGGCCGGTGCGCGTTGCGCTAAATCAAAGGCAGCCAGGCAGCCTTGTCGGGGCCGGTCCTGCGTCCGATGCGGGCAGACGCCGATCCGCTCAGCCGCCGCCGGGTGTGGGCAACGGTGGGGGCGCCACTGTCAGGCCGCGGATCGCGAAGGTTCCGGTATTTGCTCCAAGCGGATCGAGCCCTGCGGGCAGACGGGTGGGTGAAGCCGAGAAGGGGCTTCGAACACGGGTTCAAGGCAATCTGGCTGAAGGCGTCTTGGCGCAGCGTCGTGATCCCGATCAAGGCAGCCTTCCACGAACTGTCCTTTCCTTCCGGATGCACTCCGCAGCGAGTGTCCCGCCGTGGGAGGTGACCACGGTTGCGCCAGTGCGGAGGTCTGGGACCAATGCGCGACCCGGAGAACCGCTTTGCAGACGGTTGAGATCCCAGTCGGTATCCGGCAGCATCAGGCTGGCGTCGTGCTCGTGCTCGCGGCCTGAGGTCTGATCTTCAGCGTCCACGCCCGTGCCGCCGGGTCCGCGCTTCTGCCGGGCCTGCTGATCGTCACGCTCTACGGCGCCCACGCGATCTGCGGGCGAACAGGGATAGGGGACGTGATGGGGAACGCGAGATCAGCGGCCGAGTGTCGGAGAGGCTGATGCTTCAGCGAATTAATTGGAGCGGGCGATCGGGATCGAACCGACGACATTCAGCTTGGGAAGCTATATCGAACACTTTCTCTGCCTGTGGATGGGCCGTTAACCCCGTCCCGTAAATCACTGAAATCCTTGTGGTTATGCCGCGCCTGAGTCCCTTCTGCGGATAGCCAGCGCCGATCCTGCCGTGTTGTATCCCCGTTGTATCCATCGGAGGACGACATGGCGGCGAGCCGCGGGACATACAGCCGGACGCGCACGAGGCTCACGGCGCAGACCATCGCGACGGCCGCCAAGTTGATCGCGAAAGGCCAGGTCCCCGGCCGCGGCGCGGAGTACGCCGACACCGAGACGACCGGCCTGACGCTGCGGGTCACGAGCGCCGCCGGGGTCTGGTACCTGCGCCACCGGAAGGGCACGGTGAGGCTCGGATCCATGGATAGGCTCGACCTGCCGGCGGCCCGGCACGCGGCCCACGTCGCCCGCACGGACCTGGAGCGCGGGGTCGATCCGCGCCAGGACCTGCAGATCTTCGAGATGCGCGTGGAGCGTGGCGACTCCCTCGACGAGGCGCACGATGCCGCCTTCCCCGCGGTGATCGAGCCACCGTCAGAGGCGCACCGGCGCAAGCACGGGCCCTGGATCTGGAGCGACCTCATGGAGGAGTTCCTGGCCGCGAAGGGGAAGACCTTCAAGGACGGCTACCTCCCGAAGTTCTCGGCCTACCACAGGGGCCCCGAGTTCAAGGCCATCGAGCGGCGCGAACTCGCGAGCCTGCGAATCGGGGACCTGGAGCGGCTGCGCGACCGCGTCGCGGCGGCAAGGACCGTCTCGGCCGCGGCCCGGGTCGTGTCGCAGAACCGGCAGGCGATCGACTGGGCCTACCGCTACCACCGCGAACGCTCCGGCCTATCGGGCACGGCGGTGGCGTGGTGGCGGGACTGGGACATCGAGTACAGCCCCGGGACCCGGGACCACGTCCCGACCGTCGAGGAGCTCGCCCGGACGCTCGTTTTCGCGGAGATCCACCGGAACCTCGGCTCGACCGGGCGCCGCACCGAGAACGGCATGCTGGCCGCCCTTTGGGGCGTGATCCTGACCGGGCAGCGAACCGGGGCTCTTGGGCGGACGCGGCGCGCCGGGGTCATCGACATGCCCGATCGCCCCGGCTGGCAGGTCTGGACCTGGACCGGCAAGGAGATGAAGGGCGGGCGCAAGGCGTCGCGGCCGCACGCGCTCCCGGTTCCGCCCGAGGCCCTCGCGGCGATCGCCCGGTGCGGCGCCGACCCGGATTCGAAGTGGCTGTTCCCATCCCGCGTCGCCGGCAAGAGCGTCACCCCGGTAGGATTCACGCAGCTATTCCATCGCCTGGAGGGTAGATCGAAGGCAGGCAAGGGCGGTGCGATAACCGTCCGCCCCGAGGGCGACCTGTTCGCCCGATACGGGATCCGGGTCTGGACCCCGCACGACGCGAGGCGGGCGCTCGCGACGTTCTTGGACGAGGAAGGCCTGGGCGGGGCCGGCAGCGCGATCCTCGCCCACTCGCGCGGCAAGGGGACCGAGGAGGAGAAGGTCGAGGACATCACCAGGCGGGTCTACGCCAAGGCGCAGAGGCTCGACCTGAAGGCGCGGGGCATGGCCCTATGGGTGCCGCGCGTCCTCGCCGCCTACGAGCTGGAGTATGCTCGCTTCGCGAAACGATCATAACCGGATCAGGGCCTTATCAAAGCACCTGCTTCATCGCGTGGCTCCCACGCGTGAGGCTCCCTGCATAGGCTAACGGCCGTGACCGCGCCATGCTCGTCGAACTCGCCGTCGGGGCCGGCGTCGACTTCGCCGTCGTAGAGCTCCCAGCAGGAGCACCCCGGCTTCTCGCAGATCCAGCAGTCCTCCTCGGGGCCGTAGGCCACGGCGTCGAAGGATTTGTTGGGGTTCGGCTCGTCGCTGACCTGGATGACGGACGCGTAGCGATCGCTCTCGTATTCGGGGCGAGGCTTGGGCATCGGGATCCTCCCGGCGTGACAAAACGCTCGCGGCCGTGACAAACCGCATGATTCAGGGGCCGAAAATGACAAACCGCGCGCGTTAGGCAGCAAGTCCTGCCCAGGTCTCGCTCCAATTCTGCCGCCACTTCCGGAACGCCGGCGACTTCGGGAGCCCCGGCCAGAACGGGAGATCGGGCATCTGGTCGTAGAGCCCCATCCGATCGAGGTAGTCGTCCAGGTTCTCGCGGTGGACCTCGACGCCGAGGATCTGGCGGTCCCTTCGGTGCTCGGCCGACTTCACCACGAAGGTGAGCCGCGAAGCCCAGACGGGCATGACGACGGACGGATCCCAGCAGGCGCGCCAGGGGCGTTCGATGACGGCCCCTTCCTCCGGACCGTCCAGCCTGGCGAACGGGAAATCGCGGCTCCTCCAGTGCGGCAGGACCTCCCCGTCGATCTTGTAGACCACGCGGAACGACCTGCCGCCCCCGGTTCGCAGGGCCGGCATCCCGGCGCGCCCCTCGCGCGAGAAGCGGCCGGGCTGGACCGCGATGGGGTGGACCTCGGAGTAGGTCTCCCGGACCCACACGATGTCGCCGACCTCGTAGCCCCGGGCCCCGCGAGGCTTCACCTCGATCTCGTGGTCGCGGCCGTTGAGCAATTCCTAAATGCCTGCGGCCGGTAGGGCGGCCGACCTGATGGTGATCTTTCCGCTCATGCCTGCCTCCTCTTCATCGCCGCGTCCGCCCGGCGCTGCGCCCGGTTCGCCCCGGGGACGGGTGGCTTGTTCGATGGCTTGGCGCGCTTCTTCGGGGTGGGGGCCGCCAGGTGCAGGCCCGCCCAGGTTTCCGCGTAACGGCTGCCCATGTCGGTGAGGATGAGGTCCCGCCAGGGAGTCGGCTCGGGATTGATGGGCCCGTCGCCGACGATGGTCCGGTGCAGGTTCTCCGCCGCCACGGAGACGTAGGGGTCGGCCATCGCTTCAAGGCGCCCCATGAGGCGGGCGAACTCGGCCGCGGCGGCCTCTGTCTCCGCCCGCTGCTCGGCATAGTAGCTGGCGGGATCCACCGCCTCAGGCAGGTTGTCGATTGGTAGACCGGCGCGCTCGAACAGCCACCGGTATCGATCCTCGAAGAGCACGACATGGCCAGGTCCGATCTCGCGGCCCCCGATGCGACCAAGCGTTCCCTCCGTGATATGCGCGCCGAAGGCATCGACGGGATCCCGAACAGGTTCTGGGTCGGGAGCCACCGGGAAGAGCATCGGATCCACCGCCTGGCCCCGCTCCAGGGCCTCGGCCTGCTCCGGGGTGGCGACGTAGACCTGCATTCCGCCGATCGAGACGTCGCCGTCGAAGTGGTAGGAGACCGTGACGCCCTTGCCGATCGAGGCGAGCCTGATCTCCTCGTATGTCGCCTCGTCCTTGCAGTAGATCCCCGCCCGCATCGCGTCTGGCCGGAGCTCGCCCGTCTCCGGGTTGCGGTCCTCGCGGGTGAATGTGGGCTTGAACCAGCAGGTCGTCATGATCCGAGCTCCTCAGTCTTGATCGCAGAGCCTCTTGGGGTGCCCGAGCAGCGCAAGCGCCTCCTCGACGATCGCCCAGTGAGCATCGCCGTCCCTCGTCTCGAAGACCTCCCTGAGCTTCTCGGCGGCATGCTCAACGCGGCCCGGCGGCAGGATCCGCTCGATAACCGACAGGTCGAAGGTCTCCTCGCCTTCCAGGCGCGCGTCGTCGCCCGTGAAGGTCGCTGATTCCTTCCCGCCGTCGGCAGGCTCGCGATGGAACTCCGCCACCTGCTCCGGTCCCCTACGATAGGAGACCCAGTAGAATTCGCGTTCAGCCATTTTCCCCTCCCTCAACCGAAAGACCCGACCGCCGGGTACCCCGTACGAATCCCGGCTTGCTTCGGGGCCCGGGCGGACTCATGCTCGCGGGCATGACGATGACAGTCCACGACGCCCTGGAGGCCTGGAGCGAAGGCCGCCTCTCCACGGAGCGGGCCCTTGATCTGACAGGGTGCGCGGACGTCGACGAGCTTTTGCGCGCGTGCGATTCCAGCGACGTCAAGCGGCCCGACGACGACTGGCACGCCCGCCGCGCGGCCCTGAAGGCTAGGAACGCCGCCCTGGACGCCGGCCGGCAGGACATCCCCGCCAGGGACGGCCCGATCGACGAGGCCGCCATCGAGGCTGAGGCCGTCGATGCCTGCCGGGACCCCTCCGCCGTTCGCTGGCGCATCGAGGACGGGACGGGCTGCGCCTCGCGCGTCGAGCTCTATGTCCGCGTCCTCATGGGAACGGAGCGGTCCACCGTGATCGTGAGCGACCCGATCACCGGGCACGCCATCGAGCACGACGTCGTCCAGCACGGGGGCGAGGCGGGCGCGGCGGCGGCCGCTGTCTACGCCGCCGTCAAGCGGAGCGACGCCAAGCTGTAAGTCGCGCCAATACCGGAAGCGCTCAGAGTTCCCGAAGCGAGCGGCGAGCGCGGCGAGTAGCTCCGGAGAGGGGGCGGGGCGGGTCAAAGGACGACCTCCCAGCTATCGCTCTCGATCCAGGCCTGCCCGAGCGCCGGGCTGTCGATGATGTCGCCGGACCGGTGCCAGTAGTCGGTATCGGTCACGATCTCGATCAGGCTCCCGTCCACGATCTGGTACAGGGTGCCCGTGCAGCATTCCGGGCACCTGGTCGTCTTGCCCTCGCGCATGGCCTTCATGGCCTCCAGGATCTCCATCGCAGTCCTCTCCTCTTGGCCTCGATCGCCCGCCGGCACACCACGGAGCATTCCCGCTCCCCGGCGATCCGGTCCTGGCAGTCGTCCAGGCAGCGGCTGTAGGTCTCCAGGATCCGGGCGAACGTCGGCGCATCGGGGTCCTGCGGCAGGTACGGCTCAACGGCTTCGCGGGCCCGGGCGGGCGCGGGAACGGGGCGGCGGGTCACGGAGCGACCCTTTCGAAGGCGGCCAGGAACTCGCGGACGCTGGACAGGAACGGCGCGCACCCCTTCCGGCGGGCGACGACGTAGCCCTCGACGACGCCGAGCACCCGGACCTCGCCCTCCCGGTCGGCCCAGCGCGACCCCTTGCCGGGCTGCGGTGGGTCAATGGGAGCGGGCCGGGTCATGGGCTCGGCCCCCACGATGCAGGTGACGCCGTCCTCTGCCACTCGTCGCCCTTCGGCGACCCAGGCGCTCCAGGCCTTCCAGAATGGATGGCGGGCGCCGAAGTAGCCTCGCCCCGAGATATCGCCGTTGCTGTCCACCGGCGTCGGCCCGATGAGCCGAGAGTCTTCGAAGCGGTGAACCCGCCCGCGTTGATCGACGATCAGGAAGGGGCCGTCGCCCCAGGCGTCGACGAAGGCATTTCCCTGCCTCCAGGCGACATGACCTGCCTCGCTCATCGTCCCCCTCCGTCGGCCATCACGTCGGCCAGGGCCACCACCCGGGCGGCGATCTCGTCGAGGGCGATCTGCTTGAAGGCCTCGTCGCTCACCTTTTGCCGGAGGATGCGGAGTTGCTGGCGCTGCTCGCCCAGGATCACCGAGGCGCGCACGGACTCGGTGTAGTCCCGCGGGGCGAGGAGCCGGCCGACCCAGGGGTGGACCCGGTCGCCGACGATCGCCAGCATGCGGAGCGTCCGCTCGTCGTCTTGCGTGAGGGGGTAGCGCTGGCGCGGGGTCATCACTCGGCTCCCGGATGCGCATGGACTTGGTCCCCGCCACCGGCGAGGGGGTTGGCTTGGTGTCCACGGGTCCTAGCCTCGCGCACGCCCGCAGCGGTCAGGCGGACCCTCATCGGCCCGGCGCTCTCCAGGAGCTGCATGCTGACGAGGCGAAGCCAGGTTTCCGTGAGGAAGGGCAGCCGCCTGCCGGAGGCGACTACCGCGCCGTTGCGGTCGATCGCGCCCTCGCCGCCGGCGTCGCGCAGGGCCCTGATCGCGGCCCGCTGGGAATCCGTGAGGGTCACTGTCTTGCCGCCTGCTCCAGAAGGGCGAGGCGAACATCGAGGTCCCTGATGCTTGTCACCTCGGACGCCTGGTAGAGGCCCACGGTGTGCGCGTACTTGTTAGAGTACCTGACAGCGTTGCACATGTAGGCGTTTTCAAACATCGCCTTGGCATCGCCCAGGGAAATGCCGAACGTCGTGCGCAGCCACTTGATCGCATTGATCTTTGACGTGGCTTCGCTTTTACGCTTGGTGGCGTCGATCGCCAGGTGAACGATGGCCTGTAGATCGACCATGAATCCCTCCTTGCTCTGGAGGTATTCAACCATCTCAGCACGCGATACCGATGATGCAAGCCCGCAACACTATGCCGACACCGTGGGATTTCTTTTCCACAGGGTGGACCTATAGGCGGGATCGATTAGTTTGGTTGGCATGCCCCGCCGTGAGGTCGGGGATGATCCATCGTCGAATACGACGTGGTGCAAGCCTAAAAGCCTGGGTCGCAAGGCCCGGGATGACCCGCTCGATCGTTTGCCTTTGCTGCCAGAATCTCCCCCCGGCCCTCGTGCCGAGGATAGTCCGCCCCTTCGCTTCGACGCCAAGGAAGCTGACCCGCCCCCGCACATTCGAGGGGAACACCCATCGTAGTCCTCGTGCGTACCCCGAGTTGAGTGCCTCGCCTCGGCGGGGATGACCCGATCCATAGGATCGACGCGGCCTGCCTGGAACACCTCGCACATTCGCGGGGATCACCCATCGTCCAGCGTCGACTTGCGCAGTACGCGACCCCTCGCCCCGGCGGGGATGAACCCGCCTTCGCCACTGCCCTCGGCAATGGCACCCACCCCGCCCATGCGTCGGGGATGCCCTTCGGGGCTCCGGCTTGCAGCCGGCGTTTCCTCCCTAAACTGAGGGGGCCTCGACAGTCGTCGTGGCCCGCTTTTTGTCACCCACAGGTTACATATGTCGGCTCTAGCGGACATTTGTAACCCATGGGTGACTTATGTCCGGTTTAGCCGACATCCCGTCCAGGGAAATCTTCACCATCCCTGCGATCTGCTATTGCCTGGGCGCCGGCAAGGACTCAGTATTCGGTCCATGACACAGCGCCTCTTGAAACGCGTAGCCCGAAAAGCCTGAGCGCCCCGATCGGCCAGCCTCCGCACGCCCGTTTCCAGACCGCTGAGAATCCTCCCATGCCGATCACCGCCGACCAGCGCATCGCCGTTGCGCGCGCCCTGCTGCTCAAGCCCACTCGCGTCACGGGCCCCCAGGAGCCCACGCATGCGCTCCCGCTAAGCTGCCTCCTCGCCGGCGGCGAGTGGAGGGGGTGGGACGTCCGCGTCGATGTCCCGGAGCGCGCCCGCCTGTTCCTGGAGGGCTCCTACGTGTCGACGCGCTCCCGGAAGCGCGTCGAGGCGCTGCTCAAGAGCGTGGACGTCAAGACGCTCAAGGCGGCCGAGGCTGCGCTGATGGCAGACCACGTGCAAAGCAATCGGATCCCTACGTGGCATGCCCTCGAATGCAGGGACCTAGCGCGCGTGCTCGTCCTCGCCCGGGCGGAGCTTGGCGATCCGCAGGCCTGCGCCGAGGCGGCGGGGCTCGCGCTCAATTACGCGCGGGACAAGCTCGTCACGCGCGACCTTGGTGTCTGGTTTTTCATCAGGTCTGCCCTGTGGTGGGCGTACCGAAGCCGCTCCGACGCGGCCGATATCGAGTACGTGCCGGCCCCCCAGTACGCGGATCTCAGTGCCGACGACGAACTCCTGGAGCCTCTCGCCCAGCTGCTCGGCGACATGCGCGCGGCCCAGGTCCAGGTCCAAACCGAGGAGGACGTCCTCCGCGGGGGCGCCGGCGCGCAGGGCGGCTCCGCTCTGCCGCCCGCGCTGCCAGGCGACCCCTTCGATCCGCTCGACCTGGGGGATGGGGAGCCCGTGCCGTCCCCGGCGCTTGGGCCAACGCTCACGGTGTTCCCGCGGCTCGACCACCTGCCGAAGCCGTCCTCCGGCGCTCGCGACCGTGGCGACTCCCCGCGGGCGCTCGTCGAGGACCTGGCGGGACGGCCCCTGCCGCTCGTCCCCGCCCCGGATCCGGCGGAGTTTCGGCGCGCGTTCCTAGCCGCGGTCCCGTGGGCCGACGAGGTCGCCGACATCTACGCGAACGACCTCGTCGGCGCGCGGCACGCCGCGTTCAGGCCTCGAATCCTCCTTGGGCCGCCGGGGCAGGGAAAGACGGCAGGGGCCAAGCTCCTCATCGGCCTCGCGGGGCTGGAGGCCACGGTCTTCTCGGGCGCCGGCGTCACGGACGGCGGGGCGTTCGCGGGCACGTCCAGGCAATGGGGGACGTGGCGCCTGTCCACGCCCGCCCAAGCAATCCTGCGAGCCAAGAAGGCCAACGCAGGGATCATCGTCGATGAAATCGAGAAGTCGACAGATATTCGCCGGTGGGGGCGGCTCGATGAAACGATTCTCCCGTTCCTTGAGCATCACACGGCCAAGGCGATGCACGATCCAGCCCTTGAGGCCCCTGTCGATTGTTCGGCGGTCACTTACATCCTGACCGCGAACGGCCTCGATGGCGTCTCGCCTCCGCTCGTCGACCGCTGCCAGATCGTCCGCTGGCAGGGCCCCCGGCGGGACGATCTGCCGTTCCTGGCCCGCGCCTTCATCCGGGAGATCCGGGCGGAGCGGGGGCTCGACGAGAGCTGGATTCCCGATCTGGACGGTAGCGAGCTCGATGCCCTGGACTGGTGGCGGGGCGGGTCGATGAGGCCGCTACGCCGCGCCGTCGAGGCGATCCTGGCGTCGCGCGACGCCTACACCGCACGTCACTGAGGGGAGCGCCATGTCAAAGATCGAAGACGAGTTTCTCTGGATCGCGAAGCATGTCCTGCGGCAGCGGGAGGGGTACGACAGCATCCGCGTCACCGCGATCCGACCGTCCCGGCTCGGCCCGGTCGTCGCCTACGGGCACGACCTGATCGGCCCCCCGCCGCCCACGAGTTTTGGCGAGCCATCGCAGGAACCGCCGGCCGACACGATCCTGGACGGCGTCGCGCGCGTGCTTCAGGTCCGCTGGCGGGGTGGGTCGCCGATCACGATGAACGCGGAGGACGAGGGCTGGAGGGCGCCGCTGCATCGCGTCTATCCGAAGCTCTTCGATGTCGGCGGCCCCCATAGTTGGGCAGGATGGCGTTTCCTATGGCTCGCCGCTGCCGAGTGGATAACCGATATCGGGGTTCCAGCGAATTGGGAGTGCGGTCAGACGAAGGAGAAGTTCGGGTCTCTCCGGTGGTATGTCTACGGATCGCTGACGCGCAGACACGAAAACGTCATTAGGACCGTGGAAATTATCTCAGGACATGCATGCGAATATTGCGGTGCGCCTGGTAGACTGCGCAAGGGTGGCTGGGCCAAGGTTTGCTGCGACGTGCATGCCAAGGGACGGGGGGAGGTTTCCTGTGACTGACATCTACCGCATCCTCACCAGGCGTTGCTGGTCGCTCCGCGAGGGCGGCCGCGTTGTCGCGCACGTCGCGGCGGCAGCCCTAGCGGACTGCTCGCTGCACGCCTCCGAGCCGTCTCGCCTGCGGTTCCTGCGCACGGGTCACAGGACGGTGCACGCCTGGGCGCGTGGCGTCCTCGTCGATGCCGCCCGCCCCGCCGATGCGGTCCGCCTCCACTACCGGCCGGCCTCGGCGCCCGGCTTCCGCACGCCCTCCGGGGCCCTCGTCCGAAAATCGCGGCTCATGCGCTTCGAGGACGACGGTTCAGCATGGGTAGTGGGAGGTAGGGATGACCCGGATTTGGATACTCAGCGACATCCATGAGGACGCGTATCCGTTCGTGTGGCCGACGCCGCCGGAGCACGACGTCCTCGTCATAGCCGGCGACTACTGCGAAAAGCTTCCCCAGGCTTTGGCTAGGATCCGAGACACGGCGCCGACGGACCGACCGATCGTCTACACGCCCGGCAATCACGACTGCTGGCGCACGAAGTGGCCCCGCGACCTCAACGCAGCCCGGGTCCAGGCTGAATTTCGCAACATCCACCTGCTCGCCGAGGGCGAGAGTATCGAGCTCGACGGGACGCGGATCATCGGGGCGACGCTCTGGACGGACTTCGCAGTCGAGCCGCGGCTGACCGCGCTCGCCCGCTCCGACTACGACCAGGGCCTGATGAGGGACCGCCAGCGGATCACGAGCACGCATGGCGGGTACGGTCGATGGCTCTCCCGCGACGCGATCACGGAGCACCGGAAGCACAGGGCCGCTATTAGGGACCGGCTCGCGGCCCCCTTCGCCGGGCCGACCGTCGTCGTCACGCACCATGCCCCCCATCCGCACAGCCTGCGCGGTGGGGGCTGGAGCGAGCCGCTCGACGGCGCCTATGCTAGCGACCTTAGCGAGCTGTTCGTTGGGGCCGACGCTCCGGCGCTGTGGATCCACGGGCACGTCCACGAGACCCGGGACTACCGCTCCGGCGGGACGCGGATCCTGTGCAACCCTCGTGGCTACGGGACCGAGAATGCGGAGTTCAACGCCACGCTGACGGTGACGCCATGAAGGCCGCAGCCCTCGCCCTCGCTCTTGCGGCATCCCCGGCGCAACCGGCGCCGGGGACCGGCCCTGGCCGCTGGATCGTCATCGTGCGCCAAGTCCTGCCGGACGGCATCAAGCTCGGCCGGCTGATGTACGAGCGCCTCGCCACGGGCACGCGCCGGGAGCTGCGCTGCTACGACACGACCGTCTCTCCGCCCGAGGCCAGGCGTTTCGACGGCATCGCCAAGCTCGAATCCGAATGGGTGATGGGCGACGTCGCCGGCGGCGGCCATTTCACGATGGCCCTGCGCGGCGATCCCCTCTGGGCGGCATGGATCCCGGTCTGCCCGGGCATGGCCGAGCCCGACGTCGTCGCACGGGCGCCCGGCTCTCGGCGACCCCGTTGAACGGAGGGGCCCCGATCGGGGCCCCAAACCGTTATATCCTCCGCATAAGGAGGCCTGGACCGTTATAAGTTGAACATAAGGCCCCGAGCCGCGACGCTATCTTGCACGAGAGGCGCCGAAACCGACCCTATCTTGAACGAGAGGCGTCAGGCGGCCTTCCGGACCGGCAGGCTGCTGGCGTCGAAGCGATGCTTGACGGTTAGGATGCCGGGGGCCCGTGGCAGTTGTCGATCAAGTACCTCGCTTCCATCGCAGAGCAAAGGCAGTGTGGCGCTCGTCTGCGACGGTCGCAACGGCGGACGACCAACACTTTGCCGTGTACCTTTCGTCTCTATCTAGGAACCGTCGCTCGGCGTCGCCGGGGAGATCGCTTGATCGGGATTGCAGATATTGGGTCGTACGGCATTGGTCGGTTTAGACGCCGCGGAACGAATTCAGACGCTTCAAGCTTGGCCAACTTTCGAATTCGCATACCGCTCGGTTGTTCCCGTCGGTTTCGAAAGCGAAGCCTTAGTGCGATGGCTATTCCACGGTCGGTTGACCTGAAGTAAATCGGCGGCCTCTGTCTACGCCTCCTCGGGCAACGAAAGCGTCCATGGCGTTTGGCCGCCGAGCCCATGCGATCACTCGGTGCCCGGCGGCGAGGATGTGCTGTGCAACAGCACCGCCAATGCTCCCCAGCCCGACGATACCAACAGATACGTCAGTCACTTCCGACATCGCCGTCTCCGCCTATGGTGACCATACCCTTGCGCGCGGCCAAGCCGCCGCGATCTGAGCCCCGGGAATGTGACTGCTTTCGGGCCGAGCCGAGTCGTGGTCCTACAACGCACTTGGGTCGATAGGAGGCTGTCCGCTTTCCTGGCAGCTACTCTCAAAAGCGGACCGGCGGCTCTCGGCCAGACTACCCCATGCGGAATTGCCGATGGGCGCAAAACCGGACATTCGGCTTGGCGCCCATCTCGGTCATGCAAGGAGCTGCGGACGTTTCTCGATAGCAGACATCCACCGTGACGGCCGCAGTGGCCCATTCGCATAAGGGTTGGTTACGGAACGTTGGAGTGACGAGCGCGGCTCGCAGGAGCGTTGGGACCCTTTTTTGTCATCGGCTGACCACGCCAACAGGTTCGTGCTTAGGAGGTTCGGTATGATAGCTCAGACTGAAGGGGTTCGATTTAGATCGGATGGGGGGCCTTATCAGGCCAGACTCTGACCGGTTCGATCGAGGCATACCCAAAACGTACCAGCTTGACGGGCTGCGTTGGGTGGGAAGCGGAAGTTCGACCGTCGTGCGATGAACGTCCGGAATGCCTTCGAAGCGAACACTCGAAGCCTTTCTTCCAACTGCCGACCTATCAGACGCTTGCGCCGCTGCCACGATGCCGCCTTGCGCAGGACCTGCGAGAGCTGCTCGACCAAATACGGCTTGTGCAGGAGTTCGAACCCATAGGTGCCGTTCTGCGCCAGGACATGGCTCTAGCCCGAGGTCAAGACCACGGGCAGATCGAAGTGGAGACGGCGGATCTCCTGTCCCAGCTCGATGCCGCTCAGACCGGGCATCATCACGTCCGAGAACACGACGTCGAAGCGGTCGGCGCACCACCCTGTGCCTCCACGTCATGACCGGAGGGTTGCGACCCTACAGGCATGGAAAAGCGTAGCGCCGCTGCTAACCACGTGATCCAGACTGAGCGATACGACGCCGATCCATCAAATGATGGAATTATCGATCACGGGAGATCGAAGCCAACCTCTGTGGTAAGGGCGCAATTAAGAAGTGGGGCCTGAAATTCGTCGCGTAAAACAGTCTTTTGACGGGATTTTAATGGCTAAACGACCTCAAAGAAGTTAAATTGACTCCATTTACGTTGATATAAATGATCAATTAACGAATCAAACCAATAAACATATGCGGTTCTGCCTGACATTGCCGGGCGAGGGCTGTTTAAATTCCCAAAGAGAAGCGGAACGATGCGCCTGCACCTGTCACTTAAGGTCGCACTCTCCGGCGCCTTCGGCCTGCTCGCGCTTATCGCGGCCGGGCAGGGCGCACTCTCGATCTTCAAGCTCGCGGGGATCCGCCACTCCGTCACCGAGGTCGCATCGAACTGGCTACCATCGGTCGTCGCCGTGAACGAGATCCGGGCGACTGCGTCCGAGGTTCGGATCAAGCAGCTGCGCCTGCTCACCCTGTCGGATACGCCGGCTCACCTGGCCGAGCACGAGGCCAAACTCGCCGCGACCCACGACAAGCTCGCGCAAGCGCTCAAAGCCTACGAGCCGATGATCGCCTCGACGGACGAGCGTGCGCTCTACGATGCGTTCTCATCCGCATGGAGACGCTTCGAGCAGGCCGATGCCGAGATGCGTCGCCTGATGGAGTCCGGGCAACAGCCGGCTGCTCTCAAACTGATGACTGTCCCGGAGACGGCAGGTCTTTACGACGAGGCCCGAGCCGATCTTGCGCGTGACGTCGCCCTGAACCAGGAAGGGGCCCGCCGGGATGCCGATGCGGCCGCGTCCGAAGCCGAGACCGCCGCACTGGCCGCCTACATCGCCGTCGCTCTGGCCCTCACCGCCGCGTGCGCCGCCGCCGTCTTCGGTCTGCTGCGCGTATCCCGTCCGATCCAGACCATGACGCAGGCGATGGGTGTGCTCGCCGGTGGCGATGCGGGAGCGGCAGTGCCCTATCGTCAGCGCCGGGACGAGATCGGCGCGATGGCGGCCGCCGTGCAGGTGTTCAAGGATAACCTGATCCGCACCCGGGTGCTGGAGGTGGAGACCGCCCAAGCCCGTCTGACTGCCGAGGAGCAGCGCAAGGCCGGCATGCGCCAGATGGCGGACGGCTTCGAGCAGGCGGTCGGCGGCATCATCGGCCTGGTCTCGGCAGCCGCGACCGAGCTGCAGGCCACGGCCGGCTCGATGTCGGCGATGGCCGGGGAGACCTCCGCCCAGTCCGGCGCGGTGGCCGCCGCGGCCGAGGAAGCCGCCAGCAACGTCAACACCGTAGCCGCCGCCGCCGAGCAACTCGGCTCCTCCGTGCAGGAGATCGGCCGGCAGGTGGATGGATCGGCGAGCCTCGCGCATCTGGCGGTGAGCGAGGCCGATCAGGCCGGCGTTCTGGTGCAGGAGCTGAGCGGTGCCGTCTCCCGCATCGGTGACGTGGTCGGGCTGATCTCGAACATCGCCTCACAGACCAACCTACTGGCCCTGAACGCGACGATCGAGGCGGCCCGGGCTGGGGCTGCCGGCAAGGGGTTCGCGGTCGTCGCCTCCGAGGTGAAGGCCTTGGCCGAGCAGACCGCGAAAGCCACGCACGAGATCTCCGGGCAGATCGCTCAGGTCCAGGCCTCGACCGGTCAAGCGGTCACGGCGATCGCGGGCATCACCGGGCGGATCCGTGAGATCAGCGGCGTGGCGACCTCGATTGCGGCGGGCGTCGAGGAGCAGGGGGCGGCCACCCAGGAGATCGTGCGCAACGTCAGCCAGGCGGCGATGGGCACGGGCGAGGTGACACACAACATCGCGGGCGTCGCGGGCGCGGCCGAGGAGACCGGGGCGGCGGCCAGCCAAGTGCTGGGCGCAGCCTCCGAGTTGTCGCGCCAGTCCGAGCACCTCGCCGCCGAGGTCGGGCGCTTTCTTGCCACCATCCGGGCAGCGTGAGGCGGTCATGGCCGAGATCTTCCCGATCAGCCGTCGGATTAACCCTGAAGGCGCTTCCGTGCCACCTTCACATGCGCAGACTGACGAGGAAGCTCGGCTGCAGGCGCTGGCCGAGCACGAGATCCTTGATGCCGAGCCAGACCCGTCGCTCGCCCATATCGTCGAACTCGCCGCCCGCCTGCTTGGCGCACCGGCTGCCTTCGTTTCCTTCGTCGATCGCGATCGGCAGGTCTTCCACACCAAGATCGGCCTGAGTCTGTGCGAGACCGACCGCGACGTCGCCTTCTGCGCCCGGACCATCGCGCAGACCGACATCCTCTTCGTGCTCGACGCCTCCCAGGATCCGCGGTTCCGCGACAATCCCCTGGTTACTGGCGCCCCGTTCATCCGCTTCTACGCGGGCGTGCCGCTACGTACCGGAGACGGCCATGCCATCGGTACGCTCTGCCTCGCCGGTCCCAAGCCGCGTCGCGCTTTCACGGGCCGGGACAGGCGTATCCTTGCCGACCTCGCCCGTCTCGTACTCGACCGGCTGGAGCTGCGCCGCGTCGAGGCGGCCCGGCGCGCGACACAGTCGCGCTTCGAGCATATCGCCGACACCTCGTCGGACGCCATCATCTGCGCGGACGCCCACGGGCGGGTGAGCTTCTGGAGCGCGGCCGCCGAGCGCTTGTTCGGGCATACGGTCGCCGAGGCTCTGGGCCAGCCCCTCGCCATCCTGGTGCCCGAGCGAATGCGCGGCGGCCACGAGGGTGACCTGTGCCGGATCGCGCGCGGGGCGGCGACGCGGCTTCTCGGCCGCACTGTCGAACTCATCGGCCGGTACAAGGACGGCCGCGAGTTCCCGGTCGAGCTGTCCTTGTGCACCTGGGCCGAGAACGGCCACGCAGCCTTCGGGGCAATCGCGCGCGACGTCAGCCAGCGCCACATGGTCGAGGAACGCCTGTTCCAGCTCGCGCATCTTGATACCCTCACCAATCTGTCAAACCGGGCCGTGCTGCGCGGTCGGATCGAGGCTGTAATTCTGGAAGCGTGCCCAGCAGCAGTGCTGATGATCGACCTCGACGGCTTTAAAGAGGTCAACGACGCGCATGGGCATGCTGTGGGCGATGCCGTGCTTCGGCTGGCAGCCGATCGCTTGCGCATCTGCGTCGGTACCACGGGCGTAGCGGCCCGGTTTGGCGGCGATGAATTCGCGGTCGTGCTGCCCGACGTCGGTGATCCTCTGGTAGCGATAGCCAAGGGGCAGGCAGTGATCGATGTCCTCTCCAAGCCATACCGCGTCGAAGGGCTCGTTGCGCGACTCGGCGCCAGCGTCGGCGTCGCCCTGAGCCCCGCCTACTGCGTAGGTGGGGACGAGCTTTTGGCCTGCGCCGATGCTGCCCTTTACCGTGCGAAGATGGATGGGCGCGGGTGCGCCCGCTTGTTCACGCCGGACATGCGCGAGATCGCACAGCGCGAGCGGGCCTGCCGCGATGGGCTGCGCCGCGCCATCGAGCAGGGCGAGTTCGTGCTGCATTATCAACCGCAGGTCAGCCTGTCCGACGGCACGCTGACGGGCGCCGAGGCTCTGATCCGGTGCCAACATCCCGAACTCGGGCTGCTCATGCCGGGCGCGTTCCTAGAGGTGCTCGACAATAGTCCAGACGCAGATCAAGTCGGCGACTGGGTGCTGCGCACTGCGTGTGCTCAGGCACAGGCTTGGCGGCAAGGAGGCGTAACCCCCTTCCGGATTGGGGTGAACCTCTGTGCAGCACAGTTTCGCGACGGTGATCTGACCGAGCGGGTCGCAGCCGCACTCGCTGAAACGGGGCTACCTGCGCACGCTCTGGAATTGGAGATCACCGAGACGATCATCCTACGTCACGACCCGGGGGTGGTCGCCACGTTGCAGGATCTACGCACGATGGGCGTGGGCATCGCGTTCGACGACTATGGTACCGGCTACGCCTCGCTCAGCCTGCTCAAGCGTTTCCCACTGACGCGGCTCAAGATTGACCGCAGCTTCGTGAATGGCCTGTGCAATGATCGACGCGATGCTGCGGTCGTGCGGGCGGTGATCAACCTCAGCCGCAGCTTTGGTCTAGAGGTGATCGCCGAGGGCGTCGAAACCGAGGAGCAGCGACAACGGCTGCTGGCAAAAAGCTGCAATGAAGCACAAGGCTACTTGTTTGGCCGACCCATGCCTGTGGCAGAGTTCGCGACTCGATTTGAGGTGGATCGGGGGCGGGCACACCAATCCTCGACCGCTGCATAGCTCAGTTCGCCGGGTTAGCAGTGACATGAGCCATGGAGGTCAGGCGTAGGGCCCAGCGAACAGGTCCCCGAGCGCCTTCCGCCGGAACAGGGTGTGCCAGCGCCGCCGCTGATGCTCGGGCCGGTCGTTAATTATATGACAGCGCTGGCAGAAGGCCGCGAGGTTGGCATCGGCATTGTAGGCGTTCAATCCAAACGCCGTGCCAATGAGGTCGTCTGAGCCGAAGATCCGTGCGTTTCGGATCTTCCTATAAGACAGACCTCTCGTTCAGGCGAGTTTTATGAAGATCAAGATCAGCGAGCAGGTGTGGCAAGAATGCTGAAGCGGTGTTCAGTTCACTGGTTTTTGCCCTGAGCTTTTCGAGCGCGTCCGCTTGTGCCCTCAATCCCTGTATCGAACTCAGATAGGCCCAGATCGCCTCATCGGCCTCGCCGATGGCCACAGGGTGCTCAGCGTCGAGGAGCGCCCGGAAGATCTGCAGGGTTTGGTCGAGGGTAGCCATTCCCGGTAAACCCTCCTTCAGGGGCCTGGTGCGCGAGGCTATCAGAAGAGCCATATCGAGAGCGTCAGGATGGCGCCAATCCCACCGATGGTGGTGCAGAACCCTGGGATGACCCAACTGTTCAGACCACCATGTGGCTGTGCTGCATTTCGAACTCTGGCGGACGCTGTCTCAGTCTTGCGAGCGAGTGCGATGCGCTCATGCGAAGGCGAGTTGCCGGCAGCCTCATCGTCGGTCCCGAGCTGCGACAGGCCAGGGTCGTAGGCGGCGACCTTGTCAATTGTGGCACCGCTGTCGATGTCGGCCTTCAACATGGCCGTGGTCGGGCGATCAGATGCAGGCGGCTCGGCCACGTGCAGGTTGCCGGGAGGCGGTGGGGTTTCGGATCGGAACAGCATAGGCGTGTCTTTCAGGGCAGCGGCATCGGGCGTCGTTCGATGCGATATCGCTCGCAGGAGGCTCGGATTAGCTGCCTCAAGCATGATGACCCACGTCCCGGCAGATCAGCCGCCGGGACGCTGAGAGTGCGATCAGGTTATTCCTTCGACGGTTTGGCGAATGCGGATCAGTTAGCCGCCGCCGTTACCGCCTCCGCTGCCGGTTGAACCGATACGCGCAGGCTGACCTTCATTGCCTGCCGCCGCAGAGTCGTCTGAGATGCTGTCCTCAGCGCGACCGGTCGGCGAGTATGAAGCTGCCCCTTCCTCCCCGGTCGAGCCTGGCTGGCGTGTGACGACACCGGGCGAATTCGGCGGAACGATCACGGTCGTGGTGGTTGGGGTTTCAAAAACTTGTGCGGAGACAGGAGTAGCGAGCGCTACGGCGAACGCCGCAGCGAGGATGAGCTTGGTCATAAGGTTCTTTCGGCTGTGGGCGTGGGGAACACTCGATCGCGCGCGATGTGTCCCAGCGGTAGTGTCACAGGGGCGGGCAGTGGAGTCTTGACCAACACATGCCTGTTTAGAGCCTACCGCTTGTAGTTCGGCCAAAGTTACGCGTTTGGCGCGAGACCGTAACTAAAACAAGCACATATAATCTTAATGGACTTCCTTGAGATGTTGGATCGCGGCGTCGTGATACCAACCGCTTCCATATTCAGTCGCAACGATCGGCTCCGGCTTGGGCTTCAGAGCCACGGCCTTGTTCTCGTGGCGAAGATCTCCAGCGATCGTCATAACGTCCGCGAGGCGCTCAGCGACTGAGAGCGATCCGTGAGAAGATTTCACAGTCATATCTTATCTTTCTTTAGGATGCACGATCCGTCTGGAATCAGATGGCGCGATCTTGTAGTTGTTATATAGTCGCTGATAGCGAATCGCCTAATAATTATTAGCAAATTGCTCAAATTATTTACATGTCTTATTTTGTATCATGGGCTTGTATTTCGAAAAGCGAGGTATCGTCAGCTCTTATAAATTGATCAATTGACGCTTTCAGGACGTGAACGAATTCGAACGGCAGGCTCAACACCCACGCCCGCGCTCGCCATCTCGAGCACATGCCCGACCATCGAGGCCAGACCTGCGATCCGAAGGTCCAGGCCTGCCTCCCTCTCGGCAGCATCGAGTAGAACCTACTGGCATCGAACTGCTGCCGGGGCTGCTGCAGCGTCATCGCGCGGCCGTCCATTTTCGGGACCGCCATGCCCACGCCGCCCGCCACTTTCTGCCCCTGCTTCTGCTGCCCGCCCGCGATGCTCTTGAGCGCGCTGGCGATGCCGCCGTAGGGGCTGGCGCTCTCCGGCTGATCCTGTGGCCCGTCCAGTGCGGTCGGCGGCTTTAAAGCGGAAGTTAGTGGCGTAGCGGTTTCAGACTGCCACCCGTCCTGGGCCAAATCTGGCGGTTCTGGAGGCTATCGACACGGCATTAAGCGGGATGGAGGTGCTGCTTTGACATCCATCGAAGCCGCCGCCGACGCCCTCGACGTGGCGGGCCTCGCCGCGGATCCTGTCGGCACCCCCTGTCGGGCCGAGCTGCGCCGGATCGGTCACGCCCTGCACGCCGCCAACTCGCACAAGGACTTCGCCGCACTGGAGGTGGAGATCGCCGAGATGGACCCGACGCACGCCGGCTGGCGCGCGATCGTGCTCGAAATGGCGTGGTACGGGACTGGAAGGGCCTCGGCATGATTGCCTTCCCTCCCCGACCCGCCGACGCCGGCCCTTCCAATCCCGTGCCCAGGGCATCGAGCGTCATGACCCGATTGCGCCGGCCGCCCTCGCCTTCCGGTCCGCGCTGTTCCGTGCAGGCATGGAGGCTGACGCCGCTGGCGGTCTCGCGTCTCTGGAGGCTCTAATGGACGAGGTTTCCACGGCCGACCCCGCGCGCGCCGACATCCGGACCGCCATCCTGCGCGCCGTATGGGCCGATCTACTACCGAGATCGTATGGAAAGGGGCGGCCATGACACTGCACGGGCGAACCTACCAGCCGAGCCCCGACTCCTTGGTCTGCTCGGTCGGCTCTGCGCTACCGAGTTGCAAGATCAGGGCGTTCAGGGCGACCAACGCCTCCGTCCGCATATTGGGCCAGGAAGAGCCGCGTCGATCGAGGTCCTGCGCCAGGGCATCAGAGGCGAGGAGTGCATCCTCCATCGCCGTCTCCAGTGGCGATGTGGCCATAACCCGGCGGCGCAGGTTCGCGACCGTGTTTTCTGCCGTCAGCCGTACCACGTCGCCCATCGTGGCTGTCGCCGTCTCGACGATGTCGGTCCATGGCCACAAAGCCATGGCGAGGATTGCAGGTAGGTCCCCGGTCTCGTGTGCCCGTACTGTCACTGGCCCGCTGCTGTGCTCGTCGTGCGAACCGCCGGTGACTGCCGCTGCGGGCGTGGGCACCGTCACCGTTTGGCATCCGACAAAGAGGACGAGGACTGCGCTGTGACGACCCGTAATCGCGTGATCCTGGGCACAGTTCTCCCTGCGGTCGGCGCCACAGTGGAATTTGGGAGCGGCAACTCGGCTAGGTTGAGCAGGATCTTCGCACCCTGGATGGCCGCAATGGTCGTATGTGGAGCGCCATGCTGCCGGGCCTCGTCTTCGAGGCTCTCCAATCGCTCGGACAGCGCCTCAGACCGACGCTTGTCACGGCCCGCGGGGAAGGCGCCGAGCAGTCCGATCAGCGCGTCCATAAAGCGGCAGGTCGAAGTGTCGAGGGGGGCAGCGTCGTCTGGCACGATGCGATCCTGGGAGCGCCGCAAAGCTCATCATGCGACTGTTTCCCGTGACCGCGCTCCCGCATTTGACGGGATCGACGCACGTTTTTGCTGGAAGCCAGGGTGGTGTTTCCCAGTCTTGTCACTCTCAGCACTGCGATCAAAGCTACGCTCCGAGTGGTCTTACGGCTAAAATAGCGCTTCAGCCGACATCATCGGCTCGCTCGTCAGTTGTTCGTGGCCCGACTATTCGTGCTGGATCGTTGCTTGATCCGGTGCGACTCTGTTGTGATCGCAGGTGTAGGGACGTGCTCCCTGCCAAACATAGCGAACGGTCCCGCCCTCGGCCGCACAGCGCGTTCGAAAGGCGTCGTAAGCGTGAGACGAGCTGACGGCTGTGAGGATCGGCGAGGCCGCCATCAGCAGGGCAAAGCCGCCACACAGGGACAACACGAGCCAATTTACGGCGCCGAGAGTGGGGCGCCTCGGTTCCTCCGTCCACTCATCCATTGGCAGGACGGGCGCCAGGAAGGCCAGGATCATGCCGGCCCAAGCGAGCATAGTCATGGCCTAACGGAGCCTGTGAACAGCTGCAGGACGCTCGACTTGAACGCTTAGCTCTCCCCTCTGCGCCAGGGCGACGAGACCCACGAATGGACCGAGGCTGAGCACGACGATCAGGAGGATCGCCGTCACAGCTTGAGCGTGCCGTCCGGCTATCTGGATCAGCGCGCACCCGAAGGTGAAGGCCGATGCCAGCAGGATTGCGAACGCTTGTTCGGTCATGACCTAGCCCACTGTCCCAAGATCCAATCCGCTCACGCGACGGCGTATGTGAAGGGCCCGTCCTGCGGTCCAACTTGGGTTCGATCGCCCAGAACTCTTCGGCCCGAGGCGATGATCTGGACGGTCTGTCGGCTATGGCATGCCGTCCGCGCCATGATTTCCAGATCGCGCAGATATGAGATCAGCAACTCGCGCGGAACTTCATCTGTGTTAAGAGCTTCGCCCACTTTTGATGAAACGGTATGCTCAAGTTCAGCCCAGAAATTGCTCGGAATTTCCGTTTGATCGGTCATGGTTGTCTCCCAACCTGAGGGAACAAACCGTTGTCGGCCATCTAGAATTTGAGTACTTTATCGAATGATGAGTTTAAATCATTTTAGTGGGCAGCTTTACCAGCAGCGAGCGCGCCGCCTTTAACGCCGGCATCGAGACTGTCCGGCAGATGGCGCTGACCACCGCCGTCACCCTGGAGGTCTGGGACGATGCCGGGCGTTTTCAGAACCAAGCCGCGGTCGCCGCTCTGCAGGCCCTGGCCGAGGGCGCGCGAGACCTGATGTTGCAGGCGACGAGCGCCGACGATCGTTGTACTTCTGTTGTTATTTACAACGGACCGGAGGCCGCGATCGGCCACGAGGCAGTGCCATGACGACGCCCAACCCAGGCTTTCAGCCCGGCCAGTCCGGCAACCCGGCCGGCCGCCTCCGTGGCTCGCGCAACCGCTCCACGCTCGCCCTGGAGGCCATCTTCGAGAGCGAGGCCGAGGCCCTGTCCCACAAGGCCATCGAGCAGGCCCTGGCCGGCGACGGTGGCGCGATGAAGCTCTGCCTCGATCGCTTGCTGTCCCCGCGCCGGGACCGCTCCATCACCTTCGACCTGCCGACCATCGAGACGGCCGAGGACCTGCCGAAGGCAACCGCCGCCCTCCTGCGCGCCGTGTCGTCGGGCCAGATCACCCCGTCCGAGGCCGCCGACATCGGTAAGGCGGTCAGCGCTCACATCGATGCCATCACGGCGGCTGACCTGAGCCGCCGGCTAGCCGACATTGAGGGCGCGCGGTCATGAGGCTGCGCGAGATTGAGACCCGCATCGTTCGGGTGGAGCAGCAGAGGCCGCATCTCACGCCGGGGCTTCACCGCTGCAGCGACGATGAGGTTGAGGGCCTGATTTCGGTGCTCCGGCAGGCTGAAACGGGAGAGCCGATCGACCCCGGCCACGAGGCGTGGGCGGTGACGGTGTTGCGACGAGAAGGCTATGCGCCATGCGGTTGAGGGAGCTTGAGGCCCGAGTCCTGAGGCTGGAGCGCGACCCCTCGCACACCAGGCTCGGGCGCATATCTCAGGAAGAGATCGACGGTGAGATCATCACCTTGCTCAATCGCCTCGTCGAAGGCTTCCCGACCTATGACGCGATGATAGCCGAGGTGGAGGCGACGCCGGACCTGCATATGCCCGACTGCGCCCGGCAGATGCGGTGGTTCATCTACGACTACCGGCCTCGCCGGCAGCGGGGGGAAGCGTGACCCGTTCTGCCCTTGCCCGCTTTCCCGACGTCGTCCTCGACCAGCAGATCGTGGCGAGCCTGCGCGAGGCCGCATCCGAATGGCCGTCTGTCGGCGCGATGGTGACGGCGCTGTCCGAGTCGCGCTCACCGGCCGAGCGCGCGCTGGCCACCCAGGTCGAGGCTTTCTTGATGGACTGGCGGCCGCCCCCGCGAACGGTAGCGCGGTAGGAACTGTCCGCCGGGGAGTGGGCAGAGCGGTACGTCACCGAGCACTGAGGCGCAATGGTTGATGTTGGTGGGGCACTTCATCATGAACCCAGCATCAGCCCTCTCAGCTATCCGAACCTAGGACCAGGAACTTGGGCGGGCGTGCTGGGCTTCCGTGACTGTGGGCGTCATTGCGGTCCAGCAGCCTGTCAGGGCGTAGCTTAGACCAGCACCCGACCCCATCCGGTAGAACCGACTGCGAGAGCCCAGAATGACCTACCTGCGCTACACCCCTGAGGTCGAGCAGCCTACCGCCAATGAGCAGGAGACGATCGACGGCATCATCAAGGGCATGACGCAGCAATCCGAGACGGTCGAGGCACGCGAGCACCAAGCGGTCCGTGCCAGCCATGCCAAGAGCTCCGCTTGCGTGACCGGCGAGCTGACGATTGCCACCGGCCTACCGCCGGAACTGGCGCAAGGATTGTTCGCAAAGCCTGGTACCCACTCCGTCGCGGTCCGCTTCGCGCAGGGCCCGGGCGAGATCCTGGGCGACCGCGTCTCGACCCATCGCGGCATGTCCATCAAGGTGTTCGACGTCACCGGCGAGAAGCTGCCCGGCCACGACGCTGATACCCAGGACTTCGTGCTCGCCACCGGCACGACCTTCCCGTCTGGTACGGCCGCGGGCTTCCTGCGCGATGGCACGGTCATCGGCAAGTCCACCGCGCTGCCAGAGGGGGTCAAGAGCGCGGTCTCGTCGACCATGCGCAACCTCAATCGGGCGCTGCACGCCTTCGGCACAGAGAGCGCGCTCGCCGACTTCTTCGGCCATCCGTACAGCCATCCCCTCGCCGACAGCTACTTCAGCCAAGCGCCGATCCGTTTTGGCGATTACGTGGCCAAGCTCGCGGCCGTTGCCACGGCCGAGGCCCAGCGCGCCCTATCCGAGTGGCGGCTCGACCCGCACGTCGACGAGGACGGCTTCCGCCACGCGGCAATCGACTTCTTCCGCGAGCATGATGTGGTGTTCGAGCTGAAGGCCCAGCTCTGGGCTGACGCCGAGAAGCAACCTATCGAGGATGCCTCGGTCGATTGGCCCGTCTCGGTAAGCCCCTATCGGACCGTGGCGACACTGCGCCTGCCGAGCCAAGACGCCTATTCAACGGAGCGGGTGCGTTACTTCGACGAGGTGATGACCTTCCGCCCCGCGCACAGCCTCGCGGCGCATCGGCCGCTCGGTTCGGTGATGCGGGCGCGGCTGCAGGTCTATCGGGCGCTCTCCGACTTCCGCCACCGCGAGAACGGCGTGTCCGCCGAGGACACCGCCAGTATCGACCGCATCCCAGCGTGAGGAACTTGCGCGATCAGGCTTCCGAAGTATCGCGAACCATCCCGCTCACATACGCGTTACCGGCGTTCTTCGACACGGAGGCATCGATGCGCCAGCGCACCCTCGTCACAGCTATCCCGTTCATGCTGCTCTTCGCGGGCACAGCCTTCGCGCAGGCACCAGCGGCAGCACCGCCCTCCACAGCTCCAGGCACACCTGGCGTAGCCGCACCTCAGCCGGGTTCGACCGGGGCGCCGGGCACCGTGACGGGGACGCCGACCGGTCAACCTGCTGACACCGTGACGAACAACTCTGCGGCTGGTGGAAATGCCGGCCAGCCGGAGCGGCCCCTGCCCCAGGGTGGCGGCGGCGGCAAATAAGCAGATCGCGGCGCTGATCCAGGTTGAGGCAATCGCCGCCTATCGACCGTGGTTGCCAATCGCGTAGGATCTGCGACCCTCAGGGCAGACGTCGGGCGGGTTGCTGATCCGTGCGACGGCATAGGCATCACGAGGGACGGCATGGTCATGGCTGAGACAGACAAGCCACCGGGTGTGAGCGTCGTGCCCCCGACGATACCGATCCCGAACGTCAACGTGCCGGCCCCAACGACCGGCAGCGAACCCGAGAGCAAGGATCCGGTGAAGGATGCCGAGCGCACGCCCGATGATCCGGACAAGGCAGCTAGCGACGGTTTAGCGTGATCGTGCGCCGCTTTTTCGCGGTTTTGGCCGCTCTGGCCATTCTCGCCTGCCTTCCTGCAGCAGCCGTAGCACAGCGCACGTCTGAGCCGCCCGCGAAACCCGCTTCTGGCGCGCCGGCCGCCGGCGAGGAAGCGGCATCTGCGGTTGATCCGGCGGTACTAGATCGCTGCCGACAGCGGGCGGACGCCCAGAAGCTGAAGGAAGGACCGGAGCGGAAGGCTTTCATGGGGACCTGCGTCACGCCGGACGTTTAACCGGATGAAACACTCGCCGAAGAGGGCGCCAGGGACACACCAAGGCTTCCCCGCGACCAATCTCGAACCCGTCTCAGGATCATGCGCCGCGGTGCGGTCGGGATGTGCACGAGGCCGGGCGAGCAGTGATGGTATGGCCGCCCGGCCTGCGTGCAAATAGGTTACTCCTTTCGCCGTCACGCTTTCCGCCAGTCGTTGCCCAGCCGCGGAAGCATCCGCCTTCTCGTTCGTTGAGCCTTCAAGGGTGACGTCGTGACCCGCAAAAAACCTGCTGAGGCGTCATGACAGCGCTCGCTATCCTGTTCGCAAGCATTGCTACCCTCGGTGCGTTCGTCGGGCTTGAGTATGTCGGCCACCCGATCGGTGGTCAGTCGATCACCGCCTACGGCTGGGGGCTTTGCCTTAACGCGGCTGCGATCGCTGCCTTTTTTACTTACAGGAGCCTTCAGCGCGCCTGACCTTGGCCCGCCTCCGATCGGTTTTGGGTAAATTTGAACTTGTGGCTTAGGCCTCGTGCGCCAGCCGCTGTCCGATCTAGGTCTGCGCGGCGTCGAGATCGGCAAAGGTCGGCCGGTGTGCCGTGCCCACCAAACCGAAGCCCGCCTCCAGGAACCACATCCCGGCCAAATCCTCGTGAACCTCCGAGAGCCGCACCAGCACTGCCGCGAGGAGATCGTCATCGAAGACCAGCTGGCCGTCGACGTCGAAACTGCCGGTCCCGACCTGCACCGGCTGTAAGCGAAGCGTCATCCGGCCGCCCGCCTCTCCAACTGCAGGTACGTCGGGTCAAACTCCGAGAGCCGAAGAAGTTCATCCCACGCCTGGATCACGAGCATCCGACCCCGGAGCGTGATCAGGGTCCGGCCGCGCATCTCCTGCAGCACGCGGTTGACGTGCACGGGCGTGAGCCCGAGCGCATCGGCGATGTCGGCCTGGGTGATCGGCAGCGGGCAGCGATGGTCCCCGGCCAGGCCCACCGCCTGCAGCTTCAGGTACAGCTCGCAGAACAGGTGCGCGACATGCTCGAAGGCCGAGCGCTGACCCAAGCTGATCAGCCACGCGCGGAAGATGCCCGCGTCGACCAGCGTGTCGCGCCAGAAGGCGGCCGCGATACCGGGGTGGCGCGCCGTCAACTCCCGCAGGCTCTCGTGCGGGATGAAGGCCACGACCGCCTTGGTCAGCGTGGCGATGCTGTGATCCATCGTGGGGACGTGCAGGCTCGGCAGGTCTGCGATATCGCCGGAGATGTGGAACGAGAGGATCTGGCGCCTGCCCTGGCTGAGCAGCTTGTACCGGCAGGCCCAGCCATCGAGGATGAGGCAGCAATGCGTGGGCTGGTCGCCGTCGCGCACGATATCCTGCTGGGCGCCGAGGTTCTGGATGCGCACCGGCAGGCTCTGAATGGCTCGGCGCTCCTTATCGCAAAGGATGGCGATGCTCTCCAACTTGCGCATGAGCATGGTCATGGCTGATTGGTCAACGGCTGCGTTCATGTCGCTCCACCTCGGGTCGCAGGCGGAAGCGCACGGCTCTCCCAGTCATCGGCGCCTGTGCCGGATCAGCCGATGATGAGCTCTAATATAAATAAATATCAGTCCTGCCTTCCATCATAAGATATATTTTTGGCCTCGCTTCGCGTTCACTGCTGAAAGTGTGATCTCAGCTTATTTGAATCTAAAATCAAAGCATGGCCGTTAGAACGGCATAAAACCGTTCTCAATGCAGGAACCATCTAACATACAGTTTGATTGAGTGTGAACTTCATTAAAATCTATCTTTTGATAGGATGTAGGTGTTCCTTTGCTGGCATGATCGCCTGGCTGTCGCCGCGATGATGTGAGTGCAGCCAGCTGCACGAGCGTTCCTTGTTCCCTTATCGCCTGAACGGCTTCTTCCGACCCGAGCGCACTCAGGCCCTGTCGCCCGGTTCGGGTGATGGGGCCTTCTTCTGGGCGGATCATCGGATGCGGGATAGGACGAGCGCACCGAGTACAGCCAGCATTGGGCTCGCTATGCCCTCACTCGGTCGACTAGGCTCGGACCAGCGCTTCTTCGAGGGACATCTTTCGAACGACGATCTCGTTCTCTCGCTCAGGAGGGCGGTCCGATGCAGCAGGCGCTGAGACGCAAGCTCGAGAGCTTCGAACCCCTCTCCAACTCGGCCCACTGGGCCCTGAACCGCCTGGTGCTCAAGGTCCGGCAGGTGGCCGCGCGCCAGGATCTGATCCGGGAGGGCGACAAGCCCCAGAACGTCCTGCTCATCCTCGACGGCTTTGCCTACCGCTACAAGGTCCTGCCGGACGGCCAGCGCCAGATCATGGCCCTGCTGGTGCCAGGCGACTTCTGCGACCTGAATGTGTTCATCCTCGACGAGATGGACCACGCCATCGGCACGATCTCGGCGTGCCAGGTCGTGGACATCCCGCGCCAAGCTATCGATGAGATCACCAGCGACCACGCCGACATCGCGCGCGCCTTCTGGTGGTGCTCACTGGTCGACGGCGCCGTCCTGCGCGAGTGGCTGGTCAACATCGGCGGCCGGCTCCCGCCTCAGCGCATCGCCCACCTGCTCTGCGAGCTTCTCATGCGCCTGGAGGCGGTGGGGCGCGTGACCGACAACAGCTACGCGTTCCCACTCACGCAGACGCAGATCGCTGACATGATGGGCCTGTCGGACGTGCACGTGAACCGCACGCTGCGGGATCTGCGCGCGCAGGGCCTGATCCGTCTGAAGCGGCGGGTGCTGACCATCCTCGACGTCGAGCGGCTCCAGGCCTTCTGCAACTTCACGCCGAACTACCTGCACCTGCGCAACACGCGCTGGGGCAAGCGGCGCGACCTGAGCTGGCCCGGCACAGCCCAGGAGGGTTAGCTGATGTCCGGGCGCGGCAACGTCGCGACGCTGCTCGTGCTGCAGCTTCAGCCGATTGCGGTCGACACCAACAGCCCCGACCGTGAGGGCATGCTCGTGATCGCCAACGGGTTGCTCGTGGCCGTGCTGGTCCGCCTCGCCGAACCGGAGCATGACAATGTCGGGAGCTGGTTCCTGGAGGCGGGGTTCGGCCGACTACAGGGGCAGAGGGTTCCGACCTTTCCCACCCTTGAAGATGCATGTCGCTGGCTGCGGCGGCAACTGAAGCCGTTGTGAGTAGTCTCGCTGCTGGCCGGATCGAGAAAGGTGCCCGCAGGCTCCGAAAAGGCCGCCACGGGGGCGGGGCAGGGGCCACCAGCATGTTGCGCGCTTGGTTTGCGATGGAGGGCAACGCAGTTTTGCGGGTATGTGTCGAGGGCACCGGTGCCGAAGCGAGGCGTGACTGACGCCTAGCGCTAGGCCGCCGACAGTCGTTTGATGTTGCGGGCGACGTGTTCACGGTAGCGGGCGATGACCGTCTCGGGCGAGCCCCCGAGCATCAGCGTCGTCATCGCCTCGGCAGCGGCGTGTACCTTCTCGGTCACCATCGACTGCATCTCGGCCCGACCCTCGCGGCCACCCCAGGCGAGGCGGACCAGGCGCAGCTCGATCACGCGCCGCGACTCGATCGCCAGCATTATCGATGAAAAGATAGGATTATACACGACAAAACTCAGAGCTGAGGCAGGAACACTACCAATCAACACGGCTCGAACGTCAGGTGATCCTGCCTACAAATTTATTTATAATAAGTCATACCCGATAAATCTTATAAAACGGCAACTCAATACGCCGGTCTTCGTTCGACCTATAGCATAATGCTCCCCATCGCCCCTCATTCGGCGGTTTCTCCGACGAACTGTGCCTGCGCGTGAAAGAGTACGACAAAGGCAACCCTTACATCTTGTTGGAGCAGCAGGCCCTCCCCGGGCAGGGCGCGGCCGACGCGATGCGGCCGTTCGCGTTCGATCTGAAACCCGGTATCCCGGTGGCTGAGGTCGAGGCTCAGTTCCCCGGCCTTGCCTGCACCTTGCCGCCGAACTCCTTCGCGACGCCGGTGATACGGTTCTCGTCCATGATTCTTCTCTTGAGTGGGTGCCGGACGCGCGGGATGCGCGTCCGGCGGTTGAGTTATGTTCGTTTACTTCCCGGCGCTCTTGCCGTGGGCCTTGGTCGAGCTCTCGTGCGCCTTCTCGGAGTGGCTGTGCGCCTCCTTCGAGTGCTTGGCGGCGGTCGCCTCGTCGCCCTTCTCGTGGTGCTCGGCCGCGGTCTTGTGCGACTTGGCGGCGGCCTCGTGGTGCTGGGCAGCCTCGTGGTGTGCGGTCTTGGCCATGGCCGTGTTCCTCGTTCGGCAACGTCACGGTGCTCGTTGCGGTCGTATCGACCGGCGCGTCCGCCTGGTGTCGTCTCCGAGCGGCGTGCGGGGTGGCCTCAGGTGCGCCGCTTCAGTGGGCGGGCAGCCTTGTCCGCCGTCAGCACTCCTGAGACAGATTGAGGGCCTTCACGAACGGAGGATGGCTGGTTCATCGTAGCCACCAGGAGCGAAGATGAAACAGACGTCCGGGCCGGCACGAAAGCCGGCAGAAGCCGTGATCAAGGATATCCGTCGAGCCACACGCCGGCAGTTCTCGGCCGAGGAGAAGATCCGCATCGTGCTGGAAGACCTGCGCGGTGAGGACAGCATCGCCGAGCTGTGCCGGCGCGAGGGCATCGCCAGTTCGATGTACTACGGCTGGTCCAAGGAGTTCTTGGAAGCTGGCAAGAAGCGGCTGGCCGGTGACACGGCTCGGGCTGCGACCGCCGACGAGGTCAAGGACCTGCGCCGCGAGGCAGGCGCGCTGAAGGAGGTCGTGGCCGACCTCGTCCTAGAGAACCGCCTGCTCAAAAAAGCATGAGCGGGGCTGGGGGCGACGAGGCATGAGGTACCCGGCCTCCGAGAAGCTGGAGATCATCCGGCTGGTCGAGCAGTCCCACCTGCCGGTGCGCGCCACCCTGGACAAGCTCGGCATCACTCGCTCGACGTTCTACCGCTGGTACGACGCCTACAGCCGCGGCGGCCCAGAAGCTCTAGCCGACCGCCCCTCGCGGCCCAGCCGGGTGTGGAACCGTCTGCCGACCGAGGTCCGCGATCAGATCGTCGCTCTCGCGCTGGAGGAGCCGGAACTCAGCCCACGCGAGCTGGCGGTGCGCTTCACCGACGAGCGGCGCTACTTCGTCTCCGAGGCGACCGTCTACCGCCTGCTCAAAGCTCAGGACCTGATCACCAGCCCGGCCTACATCGTCGTCAAGGCCGCCGACGAGTTCCGCGACAAGACCACCGCGCCAAACCAGCTTCGGCAGACGGACTTCACCTACCTGAAGGTGGTGGGCTGGGGCTGGTACTACCTGTCGACGGTGCTTGATGACTTCTCGCGCTACATCGTGGCGTGGAAGCTGTGCACGACGATGCAGGCCAGTGACGTCACCGCCACGCTCGACTTAGCGCTGACCGCCGCTGGCCTCGATCAGGTGCAGGTCGTGCATCGCCCGAGGCTGCTGACCGACAACGGGTCGAGCTACGTCGCGACCGATCTGGCCGACTGGCTCGGCAGCCGCGGGATGACACACATTCGCAGCGCGCCTTGTCATCCTCAGACCCAGGGCAAGATCGAGCGCTGGCACCAGACGCTCAAGAACCGCATCCTGCTCGAACACGCCTACCTGCCCGGCGAACGGGAGGCGCGTGTGACCGCCTTCGTCGAGCACTAAAACCATCTCCGGGCTCACGAGAGTCTCGACAACCTCACCCCTGCCGACGTCTACTTCGGCCGCGGCGAGGACATCTTGCGCGAGCGCGCACGGATCAAGCGTCAGACCCTCGCCGATCGCCGCTTGCGCCATCACGCACAGGCTGCCTAACCTCTCCCAGATGGACCAGAGCCTCCGTTCCTGAGCGTCCCGAACCGTCTCAAATCATTTGACGACAGACATGGAGCGCCATGCTCACCGGAACCGCGAGCTCCGAGAGGAGCGTCACGCCCGGCCCCCGAAGCGCGATCCGGTCGTCCTCCCGATAGGGGTCGAGCTCAGCCCGGAGCAGGCCCTCGAACGAGGCGACCTGTCGCTGATCCTCGGTGATCAGCGCGTGCGTCCGGGCGAGCGACATGATCCGCCCCGAGAAGGCGCGGCCGAACTCCGGCAGGGAGATGGCGGAGCGCAGGGTCGCGTCCAGGACCGCCTGCACGGTGGCGAGCGTGTTCTTCACCCGATGGTGGAGTTCGCGCACCATCAGCGCCTGCCGGTCCTCGTAGGCATGGCGCTCGGTCACATTGCGCTGGGCCGAGACCCAGTGGGTGATGCGTCCGTGCGCGTTCCGGACCGGCGTGATCAGCCACTCGACGGCATAGGTCGATCCGTCCTTCCGGTAGTTGAGCGCCTCGCCCTGGAAGGCCTCCCCGGCCGACAGCGCGGCGCCGATCCGGTCCAGCGTGGCGCGGTCGGTCTGCGGGCCTTGCAGGAAGCGGGGGCTGCGTCCGGTCACTTCGTGCGCTGTGTAGCCGGTCAGGCGCGTGAAGGCCGGGTTGGCGAAGACGATGCGCGGCCCGGGCTCGTCGAGGTCGGCCGTCGTGATGAGGATGGCCTCGCCCGTCGCCTCGACCGCGGCCCTCAGCAACCGCAGGTCGTCCGCCCCGGGCCCGTTCTCGTCTGGCCCCGACACCCGATCATCTCCCCTTGAGCGCCGCGGGGCGCGTCGAGCCGTGCGTCCAGGACGGCGACGTCTCCGGGGACCCGATCGATGATACAACCGTGGATAATTCGGTCAGGTGCCGCCCCGGCGATTGTGTCACGGGGGAGACGCATCTCGCCGGCCATGCAACGGGCGCCGCTCCGACAAGGCGGTCGTCGCACCCGGCGCGATCCGGACCCGCCTCGGCACGGGCGGGGCAAGCTCAGCTCTTGTTCCTGCACAGCAGGCCGATGGCCACCAGGATCAAGTTCGGCGCGAAGGGGCGGCAAATCCCGTCGCGTTCGGGATCGAGCCGCCTTTGGACAGTCCGTCGCCAACCTCCGCGTTTCCGGATGGGTCGCCGACCAATGCCACCGCACCGTCCGAGCAGGCAGGTGCCACCTCCGCATAATTGTCAAGGCTGAAGCGGTACTCTGCGCCTCCGTTCGAGCGCGTTCTCATGAGTACAGTCATACGGCATCAGCCTTTGACCTGCGGCTCGTCACTAAATCCCGTCCTATGATGGGGATTTTTGTCTTAATTTCAACGTAAGGATCGTCGACTGCCCTTCGCCGTTGTGATTCAATGCAAGATGCGCTGATCCGCAAGCTTGAGAGTTTCGAAGACCTCACCGACGCGGACCGTTCGGCCCTGCGCGCGTTCGCCCCGCGGGTGCGGCAGGTGGGCGCGCGGACGGACCTGATCCAGGAAGGCGACGTCCCCAGCCACGTGCATCTCATCCTCGACGGCTTCGCCTGCCGCTACAAGGTCCTGCCGGACGGCCAGCGCCAGATCATGGCCTTCTTCGTGCCCGGCGACTTCTGCGACCTCAACGTATTCATCCTAGATCAGATGGATCACTCCATCGGCACGATCTCGCCTTGCAAAACGGTCGAGATCCCCCGGCACGCCATCGAGGAGATCACGGCACACCACCCGCAGGTGACGCGGGCCCTGATGTGGTGCGCCCTCGTGGACGAGGCCGTGCTGCGCGAGTGGCTGGTCAACATCGGCAGCCGGCAGGCCGACCAGCGGATCGCGCACCTGTTCTGCGAGCTGTTGCTGCGCCTGGAGGCGGTGGGGCGTGTCACCGACAACAGCTACGCGTTCCCGTTCACCCAGACCGATGTCGCCGACACGATGGGCCTGTCGGACGTGCAGATCAGCCGCACGCTGCGGGAACTGCGCGGGCTCAACCTCATCACGCTGAAGCACCGGATCCTGACGATCCTGGACGTTGAACGACTCAAAGCCTACTGTGGGTTCAATCCCAATTACCTCCACCTCAGGAACGCGCGTTGGAGTAGCCGCCGGCAGGTGCCGTGGCTGAGTAGCGTCCAGGGCGGGTAAGTTGACGGGCCAGGACAACGTCGAGCCCCTGGTCGTCCTTCAGCCTATCTCGGTCGACACGCGCAGCCCGGACCAATCCGGCATGCTGGTGCTGATCAATGGGCTGCTCGTAGCGGTTCTGGTCCGCCTCGACGCGCCGTGGCACGAGCGGCCCGGGGCCTGGCACATGGAGGCCGGGTTCGGGCGGCTAGCGGGTGTGCGCGCCCCCGTGTTCGACACCCTGGAAGACGCGCTGCGTTGGATCCGGTCCCGCCTGCGCGGATCGCCGGGCAAGATCTGACACGTCCGGGCCTGTTTATCGCCGCGCGGAATCAGCCCGGGCTCACCGAAGCGTGGCGAGGCCGGGAGCCCGGCCCGCGACGTGTTGCGTGACTCCCATCGGAGGCCCTTCGCCTGGCGGAATACCGGCTCGGCGCAGCCAGGGTTCGCGTCCGCCGCAGGCTTCCGACCGCGATTGCCTGATCACCGACGCCGGCAGATCAGACGCGACGGCGTCGGCCAGCCAGGACGCGATCGGGCGAAAAAGAGACAACATTTGACAGATTTCGCAATCACTCAATTCTAGACAACATGGATAAGTCGGCCCGGAACGACGCGATGATTTAATGTTTATCCTCGGAACATTCGACGAGGCGATACCATTGTTCAGTCGCATCCCGGCGCCGGCCCGGATGACGACCGGGATGCTGCATCGGGCCCCGGGCAACGCGGTGCTGCCCAGCGCCCGAGCCTGTGCCCTGATCGAGCCAATCATCGGCACGATCGGCGCAACCATCCCGGCGGAGCCGCGCACGCACTCAGGCGGCCAGCTTCGCACCGTGTCGAGACCGAGCCTCCATCGGCGCCGCCCCGGCGCCGGAATCCTGACGCACGCCCCGAACCGGAGCCGCCCATGTCCGTCCTCGCCTGGATCATCCTCGGCCTGATCGCCGGCTTCATCGCGAGCCGGATCGTCAACAACACCGGCCAGGGCGTGCTCGTCGATGTCCTGCTCGGCGTGGTCGGCGCCGTGGTCGGCGGCTTCCTGTTCGAGCAGTTCGGCCAACCCGGCGTCTCGGGCCTCAACCTCTACAGCCTGCTCGTCGCGGTCGTCGGGGCCGTCGTCGTGCTGTGGCTCTACCACGCCCTCGCGGGCCGCGGTCGGACCGTCTGATCCGCTCCGGCCGCCCCGTTCCCTCCCAACCCGCAAGTCCCGGAGAACCACCATGGCTACCGTCACCGAAACCAACCTCGCCGCGACAGGCCGACCCATCCCGGACCGGACCGGGCTCGACCGCGACCCGTCGCAGGGCAGCACGGTCACGCCGGCCGAGGACATGCGCAGGATGATGCTGCACTCGGTCTCCTGGGGCGCGGTCCTCGCCGGCGCCACGGTGGGGCTGATCTCCCAGGTCATCCTCAATATGCTCGGCCTCGGGATCGGCCTGTCGACGGTGGATCCCCTGGGCGACGGCACCCCGGCGGCGAGCTCGATCGGCATCGGCGCGAGTCTCTGGTTCGTCGTCTCCGGCGTGCTCGCCGCCGTGGCGGGCGGCGCCCTGGCCGGTCGCCTCTCGGGCAAGCCCTCGCCCGTGACCGCCGGCTACCACGGCCTCCTCGCCTGGGCGGTCTCGACCCTCGTGGTCCTGTACATGCTGTCGTCGGCGGCGAGCGGCCTCGTGGGGGGTGCGCTCGGCACGGCCTCATCGGCCATCGGCGGGATCGGCAACGCCGTGGGCGGGTCCGTCTCCACCCTGGCCCAGGCGGCCGCCCCCTCGTTGACCAAGATCACCGACCCGTTCTCGGGGATCGAGGCTAACGTCCGAAGCAATACAGGCTCCGATCCGGCGGCCCTGAAGGACACGGCCGTGACCGCCATGCGCGCCGCCGTCTCGGGCGACGGCGCCCAGCAGGCCGCCGCGCAGGAGAAGGCGGCCGTCGCCCTCGCCAAGGCGCAGAACATCCCGGTCGAGCAGGCCCGGACGCAGGTCAACCAGTACACGCAGCAGTTCAAGGAGACCCTCGCCTCGGCCAAGGAGCAGTCGAAGCAGGTTGCCGACGCCGCGGCGCGCCGCGTGTCCCAGGGCGCGCTGTTCGGGGCGCTCGCCCTGATCTTCGGGGCGCTCGCCGCCTTCTTCGCCGGCCGGAGTTCCGCCGTCGATCCGGGGGTCACCCGATCCCCGATGCTGACGCCCCGTCACGCCTGAGCCCGCCCGGGTCGGGGCAAGGCATGCCTCGACCCTCGACCGGGACCGATCCAGCACTGTGACGATCCAGAACCTGGACGATCCAGAACCTGGACGATCCAAGACCAGCCTGCGGCCGTCCGGGCCCCGGTCCGGACGGTTCCTGCGGTCGCCTCCGCGTGCAACCGCATCCTCTACCCCCCAACCGAGGTATCCCCATGAAGACCGTCTCCACCCTGACCTGCGCGATCACCGCGCTGCTCCTCTCGGCCAGCCTCGCCGCGGCCGCCCCGTGCACCACCGGGACCACCACCGACAGCACCGGACGCCCAGCCGGGGACACCTCCTCGAACGTCGATGGCGGCTCGACCGCGAATGTGACGCCCGGCGGCAAGTCCGAATCCCCCGGCACCGTCGGGGCGATGAACAATGTCGGCGCGAACGCGAAGCCCTCGGCCGACCAAGCGAAGGCACCGGAGGGCAAGGTTATCAAGCCCGGCGACGCGGATTGCTGAGGGACCGGATCACGGCGCTCCGTTCGCACCCATGGATGCCCAGCGCGGATTGCGCATCCCGACGCCACCGAGGCCGCCGGCCGGACCTGCTGCGGGTCGTCCGGGGGCCGGGCTCCGGAAACGAGGACGATGGGATCGCCGGGGTCACGGGACGCCGTCATGGCCCGTGACCCGACGGGATCGCACGCCGCGCCGCCGGGATTCCGCCCTTCGTCACCGGCGCGCCGCGACACGCCGGCAGGCCCGGGCGGCGATGCGTGCATCACCGGATCAGTTGCCTGCGCACCCAGCGCGTCGCGTGATCGAGGGTCGGGAAGGCATCCACCCGCGTGCCCTGGAGCCGTCCGAACCCGGCCTCCAGGAACCAATAGCCCGGATGCTCGTGCTCGGGCGCGTCGAGGCGGACCAGCACGGCCACGAGCAGGCCGTTGACGAGCAACAGGACACCGTCGCAGTTAGGGCTGCCGGTGTCGACCGCGATTGGCTGACGCCGCAGCACGAGCAGCGTCTCGACGTTGCCGCGCCCGGGCATCGGCTAGCTCTCCTGGGCTGTACCGGGCCAGCTCACATCGTGCCGCTTGCCCCAGCGCGTGTTGCGCAGGTGCAGGTAGTTCGGCGTGAAGTCGCAGAAGGCCTGGAGCCGCTCGACGTCGAGGATGGTCAGCACCCGCCGCTTCAGACGGATCAGGCCCTGCGCGCGCAGATCCCGCAGCGTGCGGTTCACGTGCACGTCCGACAGGCCCATCATGTCAGCGATCTGCGTCTGCGTCAGCGGGAAGGCGTAGGCGTTGTCGGTGACTAGGCGTTGTCGGTGACGCGCCCCACGGCCTCCAGGCGCATGAGAAGCTCACAGAGCAGGTGGGCGATGCGCTGGGGCGGGAGCCGGCCGCCGATGTTGACGAGCCACTCCCGCAGGACGGCGCCGTCGACCAGCGAGCACCACCAGAAGGCGCGCGCGATGTCGGCGTGGTCGCTGGTGATCTCATCGATGGCTTGGCGCGGGATGTCTACGACCTGGCAGGCCGAGATCGTGCCGATGGCGTGGTCCATCTCGTCAAGGATGAACACGTTCAGGTCGCAGAAGTCGCCCGGCACGAGCAGCGCCATGATCTGGCGCTGGCCGTCCGGGAGGACCTTGTAGCGGCACGCGAAGCCGTCGAGGATGAGGAGCACGTTCTCGGGCTTGTCGCCTTCCCGGATCAGATCCTGGCGCGCACTCACCTGCCGGGCCTTCAGCGCAAGGCGATTCAGGGCCCAGCGGGCCGGGTCGGATAACGGCTCGAAGCTCTCCAGCTTCCGCATCAGCGCCTGCTGCATCGGACCGCTCTCACATAAGCAGACGGCGCGACCGTCCGGGCGCGGCCCGTCGCAGGAACGTGGCGCCTGGTATGACCGGTGCCGGGCGACCCTCGGCGGTGGCGGTCCCGGACGGCTGCGTCCCGCCCGGCACTCGCCGGCCCGCGTAAAAAGCAGCCCCGCGGCCCGGACTGGACGGCGGGGCCTCAGTTGGTCTCGGGTCGGAGGAAGCCGTGCGGGCGATGGGGAAGCGAGGAACGCGCGCAGGGCTCGCTGCGCTCACGTCACCGCGGCAGCAGTCAGCGGCTTATGCCAGGAATTGTAGAATTTAAATCGGTCAAAAAGCAAGATTGCAGAGAATTTAGTTGTCACAGCACATTAAATGACGAGCAGATCTTATAACGTGTTAGGTTCCGCCGAGCGTGCCCGTCGTTCGCGGCCCGGACCAGAGGCCGACAACCTCGCGTCGATCGAGCGTCTGGGTGAACGCGTGCACCGACAGACGGGCGAACCGGATCCGGGCGTCCTCACCGCCACAGGACGCTGAAGGGTCCTCCGAAGTCCCCGACCAGGGTCCGGTTGCAGAAGCGATGCAGGACGGGCCCGTCCGTGGTGCCCTCGCGCATCTCGATCGACTCGGTGTTCTGGTCGTCTGCGCAGGTCAGATGTCGGCTGCCGAGGCTCTAAGACAGCGCGAGCACGCCAAGCCGCGCCCGCGGACCGTCGCTCGCGAGCATGGGCTCTGCCGGCCGCTCGGCCGCATCGCCCTCGGATGCGATCTCCGTCCGCGCCGCAGCGATGAACGCGGCCCGCTGGTCCGCGTCCAGCGTGAAACCGGCGCTCATCGTGGCCCCCTTCATCGGAGACGGATCCGACCACATCCGGTCGCCCGGCCCCTTGTCACAGAAGTTCTGACGCGCGCGTTCGAGCACCGCGGCCTCGACCGGATCGTCGTTCGTCATCTCGGGCGCGTTCATGGGTTGGCGCTCCGCACTGCGGGCTGCGGAAATGCCGGATTGCCGCCGGGTACGCCGCTGCTGTTGGTCGACGACGCGGCGTCCGAGCTGCCCGTCTCGGAGCCGGTGATCTGCTTGCGCGACGCCGCTTGGCTCTGGCTGGCATAGTCGGGCGGCGCGCTCGCACCCTGCCAGATCATCAGACCGGCGAGGGACGCCAGCATCAGGCCGACGCTGACGATCAGGACGTAGAGGGCAGGGCGTCCGCGCTTGCCCTGGCGGCCGTCCTGGCCGGAAATATGGTCTGACACTCTTGAACCTCGCTGACTCGAACATGTCGAGCTGGATCAATAACGCGGCGCCGGCAGCCGAAGTTCTGGAAGTGTGACGTTATGGATCCGCCCACATCAGCAATCGTGGCAAAATCTGTCAAAAGATCATGATCGAGTATTTGCTCGATGCATACTGAGAGGTGGGCGCGATCGGCCGCCCGAACTTAAGAACGAACCGGCGCAGGCGGTTACCTTGATGATGACATCGCACGCCTCCTCGATCTTCGGGCCGGGGACGGTCGCACAGGAGATCGTGCTGCGGCCCTGCGAGGCAAATGCCTTCCCTCAAAATATTTTCTCCGCCCAACAGCGGCGTTCTCAAATCAACCCCTGCTTCAGGTCGAATAATCCGGACAATCCCGCGCCTCAGTCCGGCAAATTACAATGCCGATCATTTATTCATTAAACCGGGATCGATCGCGCAGCCCCGGTGTTTGCTTATTGCACCGCACCATCTCGCCGCGATCCATGCGCCCTCACGCCGGGTGCACCGCGGGGTCGCGAGACGTGCGCCGTCCACCCGGATTCGATGTCGCGCCGCGACACGGGTCGCGACGCCCCCGATCGATCCCGCCGATCGCGGCGCCCCTCCTCTCGCCCTCGAGGTTCACAGCATGACGCGACGCACCGACTCCCGCACATGGCTCGTTCCCGCGCTGCTCGGATCGGCCGCGGCCCTGGGCGCGTCCGCGCTCTACGCGGCGGCGATGACCCGCCGGGCGGAACGGGAGACGCCGCCCATCGGGGCGTTCCTGACCGTCGACGGTGTCCGGCTCCACTACCTGGAGCGCGGGCAGGGCGATCCATTGGTGCTCATCCACGGCAACGGCACCCTGATCCAGGATTTCCTGGTCAGCGGCCTCGTCGACGACCTCGCCAAGCGCCACCGGGTCATCGTGTTCGATCGCCCCGGCTACGGCTACAGCGACCGGCCACGCGGATTCTGGACGCCCCGCGCCCACGCCACGCTCTTCCAGAAGGCGCTTCAGCAGTTCGGCGTCACGCAGGCCGTGGTCCTCGGCCATTCCTGGGGCACGCTGGTCGCGGTCGCCCTCGCGCTCCAGGCGCCGCGGCTCGTGCGCGGTCTCGTGCTGGCCTCCGGCTACTACTATCCGACGCTCCGCGCCGACGTGATCCTGGCGTCGCCGGTGGCGATCCCCGGCATCGGCGACCTGATGCGCCACACGGTCTCGCCGATCGCCGGGCGCCTCATGATGCCGGCCATGATCAAGGGCCTGTTCGCCCCGGCCGCCATCCCCGCGCGCTTCGCACGCCGCTTTCCGAAGGCCATGATGCTGCGCCCGCTCCAGCTGCGCGCCTCGGCGGAGGATGCCGCGCTGATGACGCCGGCCGCCGCGGAACTCCAGGCGCATTACCGGGACCTGACCCTGCCGGTGGTCATCATCACCGGCGGGGACGACCAGATCGCCGATGTCGACCGCCAGTCGCGGCGGCTCCACCACGATGTGACCGGCAGCGAGCTCGTGATCGTGCCCGGCATGGGCCACATGATCCACCATCTCGCTCCTGAGCGGGTCGCCGCCGCCGTGGCGCGCGCGATGGAACGGCTCCGTCCGGCGGCCTGAGGGAGGCGGCGGCCATGCGGATCGAGACCTGCTTCCTGTTCGACCTCGACGGCACGCTCGTCGACAGCGTCTATCAGCACGTCCTCGCGTGGAATCAGGCGCTCGACGCGGAGGGGATCTCCCTCTCGGTCTGGCGCATCCACCGGAAGATCGGCATGAGCGGCGGCCTGTTCACCAACCAGCTCCTGCGGGAGACGGGGCGGACGATCAGCGACGCGCATGTCGCCCGGCTGGGCCGGCTGCACGCGGAAGCCTACGGGCGGCTCTCGGAGCAGATCCGGCCGCTCCCCGGGGCGAAGGTGCTGCTCGATACCCTGTCGGCGGCCGGGATCCCGTGGGCGATCGCCACGAGCGGCCGGATGGAGACGGCGCGGGTCAATCTCGACGCCCTCGGCGTCGATCCGGACCGGGTGCCGGTCGTGACGCGCGACATGGTGAAATACGCCAAGCCCGACCCGGACCTGTTCCTGGCGGCCGCCGAACGCCTGGGCAAGCCGATCGAGACTGCGGTGATCGTCGGCGATTCGATCTGGGACATGCTGGCGGCACGCCGGTGCCGGGGGTTGGGCGTCGGCCTCCTCTCGGGGGGCTACGGCACCGAGGAACTGGAGCGGTCCGGGGCCGTGCGGGTCTACGAGGATCCGGCGGATCTCCTGGAGCATCTCGATGAGGTCGGCGGACGCCGCTGAGCCCCGTGCCGGTCAGACGGCCCGGCGCGTCCGCCGGGACGCCCGGACGAGGCGAAGCACGGCGAGCGCGCCCACGCCCGCGACGCCCGCCAGGATCAGCGACGGCCGGAGGCCGCTGCGGGCCGCGGCGCGATCCAGGGCGACTTCGAGGCCGCCGGCCATGTTCGCCGCCAGCGGCACGGCGCGCGTGTCGAAGAACAACTTGGCCGCAGAGGGCCCTGCGCCCTTCCAGAGCATGTAATCTCGCGTCACCATCAACTTGATCTCCGTTAAGAAATAAATATTTCGAACAAATCCATCGATCTGATATTTTAAGTATAACACCGTTCCAGCGTTCGCGTTTCCCGAAATTTTCAGGCCAGGAGTTCTGCCCTTGGACAAGCCCGTATTCAGACCCTACCGCCTTCCGTCCGGCGGCTGGGGCTCGGCGCGCTCGGTCGGCAACATCCTGCGACAGGAAGGCGTGCTGGCGAGCGGGCCGATCGCCCTGACGCGCCACAACAAGGTCGACGGCTACCAGTGCAACAGCTGCGCCTGGGTGAAGCCCGCGAGCCCGCTGCCGTTCGAGTTCTGCGAGAACGGCGTGAAGGCCATGGCCTGGGAACTGACCGCCCATCGCTGCACGCCGGATTTCTTCGCCCGGCACACCGTCACCGAGTTGCTCGACTGGGACGAGTACGAGCTCGAACAGACCGGCCGCCTGACCCACCCGCTGCGCTACGATGCCGAGACCGACAGGTACGAGCCGGTCTCCTGGGGCCATGCCCTCGACGAGATCGCCCGCGAGCTCCTGGCCGTGGAGGACCGGCTGAAGGGAACGGTGTTCTACAGTTCCGGTCGCCTGTCGAACGAGGGCAGCTACCTCTACCAGCTCTTCGCCCGGCTCTACGGCAACAACAACCTGCCCGACTCGTCCAACATGTGCCACGAGACCACCTCGGTGGCGCTGCCGGTCAGCATCGGCCAGGGCATCGGCACGGTCTCGCTCGACGATTTCGCCAAGTCCGACTGCATCCTGTTCTTCGGCCAGAACCCGGGGAGCAACTCGCCGCGCATGCTCCACCCGCTCCAGGAGGCGAGCCGGCGCGGCGTCCCGATCATCACCTACAACCCCCTGCGGGAGCGCGGGCTGGAGCGGTTCCTGAACCCGCAATCGCCCGCCGAGATGCTGAGCCGCACGGAGACCCGGATCAGCTCGCAATACCATCAGGTCAAGGCCGGCGGCGACCTCGCGGCCCTGGCGGGCATCTGCAAGGCCGTGCTGGACGCGCACGACGCGGCGCTGGCGGCCGGCGGCCCGGCGGTGCTCGACGAGGCCTTCATCCGGGAGCACACGCACGGCTTCGAGACCTTCGCCGACTGGCTGCGCGCCCAGGACTGGGCTGCGCTGGAGCGCCATTCCGGCCTGCACCGGGCCGACATGGAGGCGACCGCGACGGTCTACGGCGCGGCGCGGGCGACCGTCGCGGTCTACGGGATGGGTTTGACCCAGCACCAGGCCGGGGTCGAGACCGTGCAGATGCTGGTCAACCTGCTGCTGATGCGCGGCAATATCGGCCGCAGCGGCGCCGGGATCTGCCCGGTCCGGGGCCATTCCAACGTGCAGGGCCAGCGCACGGTCGGCATCACCGAGAAGCCCGAGCTGTTTCCCCTGGACCGGCTCGGCGCGCAGTTCGGCTTCGAGCCGCCGCGGGAGGCCGGCTACAACACCGTGGAGGCCTGCGAGGCGATCCTCAGGGATGAGGTCCGCGCCTTCGTGATGCTGGGTGGCAACTTCGTCCGCGCCATCCCCGACCACGGCCGGATGGAGCCGGCGTGGCGGCGGATGCGGCTGACCGTCAACGTCATCACCAAGCTCAACCGCAGCGCGCTGCTGCCCGGCGCGGTCAGCTACATCCTGCCGGTGATCGGCCGCCTGGAGATCGACGAGACGACGAAGGGCCAGCAGGTCCTGTCCATGGAGGACACCTCGGCCTGCGTGCACGGCAACCGCGGTCTGCGGCGCCCGGCCTCGCCGCACCTGATCAGCGAGATCCGGCTGATCTGCGAACTGGCGCAGCGGGTGCTGGAGCCCAACCCGCGGGTCCGCTGGGAGGATTACCGGACCGACTACGCGGAGATCCGGAGGGCGATCGGCGAGACGCTGCCGGATACGTTCTGGGATTACGAGCGGCGCATGTGGGAGCCGGGCGGCTTCCAGCGCGACCTGCCGGCCAAGCGCCGGGACTGGCACACGGAGACGGGCCGGGCCAACTTCGTCACGCCGACCGGCCTCGACGCGGATGCCGACATGCCGGATCCGGGGCATGACGCCCTGCGCCTGATGACCCTGCGCAGCAACGACCAGTTCAACACCACGGTCTACGGCTACGACGACCGCTTCCGGGGCATCAAGAACACCCGGACGGTCGTGTTGATGAACCGCTCGGACATCGACCGCCTGGGTTTGAAGGTCGGCCAAGCCGTGACGTTGCGGACGGTGGCCGACGATGGCGTCGACCGGGCGCTCTCCGGCCTGCTGGTCGTGGCCTACGACATCCCGATCGGCTGCATCGGCGGCTACTATCCGGAATGCAACGTCCTCCTGCCGATCTGGCACTACGCCGTCGGCAGCAAGACCCCGGCCGCCAAGGGCATCCCCGTCACGGTCCGGTCCGACGGCGACCGGGTGATCGCGCCGCTGCTGGAATACGCCGAGGGCTGAACCGACACCGGGCGCGAGCCTCGAGACCGGCGGCTGCTCCGGCCCGATCCCCGGATCTGGCTTAAGGGAGCCGCCGGCCAGCACGCCATCAAAGAAGAGAGCGGGCTGGAAACGGGCTGTGCTGACGATTAATCGCCACGGAATCTGTCTTATGATAGAATACGCAATTAACATCGGACTATTGTAGGGATCGTCGTCAGCTGATCCGACGCTGTCTCCGACAACCGGGGGAGCTGCGCGCTTCGCCCGCGATACCGTTGTGGAGCGACATGGTCTCAGCCCCCGACCGAAACGCCCTCGGCATGCTCATCCGCAAACTGGAGAGCATCGCCACCCTCACGGATGCGGAGCGTCAGGCGGTCCGGAGCCTGCCAATAAGGATCCACAACCTCAACGCCCGTCGGGACATCGTGCGCGACGGCGACCAGCCCACGCAGTGTTGCCTCATCCTCGATGGATGGGCCTGCCGGTACAAGCTTCTCAGCCAGGGTAAGCGACAGATCTTGTTGTTCCAGATCCCCGGCGACATCTTGGACCTGCAGGGCCTGCACATCCACACGATGGATCACAGCCTCGCCACGCTGACCAAGGCTGTCGTGGCCTTCATCCCGCACGAGAGTCTGCGGGAGCTGATGGCGCGTCACCCCGGTCTCGCGACCGCCTTCTGGCGCGACACGCTGATCGATGCGGGCATCTTCCGGGAGTGGCTGGTCAGCATGGGCCGGCGCTCCGCCTTCGAGCACGTCGCGCACCTGTTCTGCGAGCTCTATCTGAAGCTGCAAGCGGTGGGCCTAGCCGGCAATTTCCGCTGTCCGCTGCCGATCACCCAGACCGATCTCGCCGATGCCCTCGGCCTGACGCCCGTGCACATCAACCGCGTGCTGAAGGAGATGCGCGGCCGGACCCTGATCACGATCCGCAGCAACGCCCTGGTCATCGAGGCATGGGACGAGCTTCTGCGGATCTCCGAGTTCGACCCCGCATACCTGCAACGCGAGAAACAGGCGGTTGGGTGACCCTTTGGTCGCACCGGTCCAGGCCGCCGCGTGAGGGCACGCCTTCAGGGCCGGCACATCTTCGGCTGACGCGGGCCCCCGCCTCACGCGGCCAACCGAAGGCCTGCGCGGGCGCTCGGAGAGGCTCAGACCGCCTGATCGATTTCGGCGATGCCCGCGAGCTCCACCGCGCCGAGGAGCGCACGGACGACCTGCGAGGTCTGGTCGAGGGTCGTCACGCCGCATCGTTCCAGTGCGTGGCCGACCTCAATGTCCGAGCCAGATGGCGGCGCTCAGCACGATCCCGATGGCACCGATGAACCCGCTGAATCCCAGCACGATCCAAGCATCCAGGCTGGCGGGGCGTGCCGCACGCCTGACATTGGCGGATGCCGCCTCGGTCCTGCGGGCCAGCGCGATACGCGCGTGCGACGGTGCATTGCCGGCCGCTTCGTCATCCGTCCCGAGTTGCGATAGGCCCGGATCATAGGCGGCGATCTTGTCGCCGGTCGCGCCGCTGTCGATGTCGGCTTTCAGCATCGCCGTGGTCGGCCGCTCTGAGCCGCCCGGCTCCGGCACGCGCAGGTTGCCGGGCGGCGGCGGGGTCTCGGATCGGAACAGCATGAGACTCGGGACTTTCAAAAGTGGCGCAATGCTCACCTCGGGGCCGCGCCCTGGGGCGGGTTCCGATGACGTCGCACGCTGCAGGGGCATCGAACCGGAGGGTCTGACCCTCGGAAGGCCCGGACCGCTCCCCCGCGCATCGCTGGCGGGCACGGTTCCGGGTCTCGATTGAACGAACGCGGTCATGGCGGACCTGCGGCCGGTTCGGTACCGGGCGCCTCAGCCGCCATTGTTGCTGGAGCCGCCGCTGCTGTTGGGGGCGCCAAGCTCGGGGCGGCTGACATTGCCACCGGCAGCCGAGCTGCTGCTGAACCCGTCCTCGCCGGTCCCGGCTCGGGAGCCTGTCACGTCGTCACCGCCACCCGTGTTGTTAGGCTGGGTTGAGGTGATCGATCCCGTCGCGTCGGGATCGCGATAAGGCGATTCTTGCGCGAGAGCCGGTGCTGCGGCGACCAAAATCGCGATCGCGACGATCAGTCGTTTCATAAGATATCCTGTCTGTGCAGAAAGTACCGGCCGCGATCTCGGCCGCCCGAAAAGCGGGTGGACAGATCCGGCTGATGACGAGGCGGCGACGGGTCCGCGGCCTCGTGCGCCGGAGACTGCAGCGGATCGACCAACCAACGTTTCGCTCTTGATGAAGCACGTCGGTGACGCAATGTTCCACTGCGCAAAGATTTGCACTGCAATTTTATTTGGCTGTTCTAGACGACGAGCGTCCGTATTTCGAATTCCATCAAAGGATAGGCTAAAATCTCGGCCTAGCGCAATTCATGTGAAAGTATTCATCCCGGGACATGGGACATGTTGCATGGGCCAGACCCGAAGGAGCAGCAACGTGACAGCCACTCATCAGCTTGACCATGCCGGATTGAGCACCCTCCAGCGCCTGGTGACGGTTTTGGTTACGACACACCTCGCGCGTGCGACCGAAGGCCGTGCGGATACCATCACCCGGTTGCAGCATCTGGAACAGGCCGCCTGGACAATGGGCGCGGATCGGCAGACCCTTCAGGTGATCACCTCCGGTCGACGGTTGCTCGGCGATGCGAGCGACCTCACGCCGGAAGTCCTGAAGCGTCAGTCCGCGCGGAAGCCGCTGGCGGATCGCTCCCGCTATCTCGGGCGCGTCTGAGGCGTCCGGGATCCAGCCGGAGCACTGCTAAGGGCCCCACAGCCTGTGCGGCTGGGGACCCCCTCCTGTCGAGCCGCTATCCCGTCAGACCCCGCGCTGGGCGTTACGGGCAGGAATGGCGCTGGCCATCGTTGCCCAGATACGTGCCGCTGCGAGGGTCGTACGACCGGAAGCGCTGAACGCAGTAGCTGACCGACTCGCCTGCCGGCGCCACCTCCGTCTCGCCGGGACCATAGCCCTGCCCGTAGCCGGCCGGGGCATAGCCGCCCCCGTATCCGCCGTATCCGGCAGACCCGTACTCCGTGCCAGAGTAGCCGTCGTCGAAGCCGCCATAGCCATAGCCCAATCCCGCTCCCGCGAGGCCCAGGCCGACGCCGAGCCCAAGGCCGCCATAGCCGTAGCCCCGACCACCGTAGCCCCGCCCCCCATAGCCCCGGCCACCGTAGCCATAGCCCCGGCCGCCAAACCCGCGATTGCCGGCGAAGCCCGTTCCGCGGATGCCGCCGCCCCCGAAGCCCCCGCGTCCACCGAAGCCGCTGCCTGCCAGACCGCCTCCGCCGCCGCCGAAGCGATTGCCGCCGAGTCCGCCTCCGAAGCCGCGTCCCGCTCCGCCGCCGAACCCGCCGCCCCGGAAGCCGCCGCCCCCGAAGCCGCCACCGTGGAACCCGCCCCCACCGAAGCCGCCGCGCGCATCGGCGCCGACCGGAAGTATGACCAGCGCGCCCAGGGCCGCGACCGCCATCATGATCGTCTTTTTCATTACGCCCTACCAATCAACAATAAATATTTCTTCCGGTACTACAACGAACCATCCGGGCAATTGGGCATGCTACATTATGTCCATATTCGATTGATGGGCAAAAATATTGGAAAAAGACGTATTTTATCGACGGGGCGGCCTCTCGTCGCGCGGCGGATCATCCGAACAAGGCCCCTTCTCCACGGGCGCGTCGTCCGATCGCCCTGGGTCGCGCCCCTGCCGTTGCCCGCATCGGGCGAGCGCGGCCGAGGTTGTTCCCGGCGTCGAGCGACGCGGGCAGGTGCCGTGAGATGAGGGATACGTGCATCCGCGGACTGAAGCTGATGCGCGACCGGAAAGTCACCGCAGGGCCTGCCGGAGGAGGTGCTAATAATTCAAAATAATGGCACTATATGACGGAATTTTATAATTGAACGTTTTCATACTTTGCGTGTTGAGTATTTTATCGCGGCCGATTTTCGATTGCCGCCAGGACAGCCGCCACATCCCTCATCGGATCCGGACGGGACGTCGCTACCGGCCGCTGGCGAGGGACCGTGGGTCCCGCCTCCACGCGGGGACCGCCCTGGTTCCCCATCACCGCACAGGATTGCCGGCCAGCCGTGATACAGGACGCATCAAACCCGGTCCCGGACGGTCGGGACGCGGACGGGCCTCCCCGGGTCGACGTCGCGGCGCTCGCACGCGAGATCACCCGGCACTGCGCCGCCTTTCGCGAGCCCGATCTCAGCCTCGCCCTCCGGCAGCTGGCCAACACCCTGCTGCCCTACCTGACCCTCTGCGCCCTGATGGTGTGGGGCGCCGTGCAGGGCTACGGCCCGTTCGTCCTCCCCCTCGCGGTGCCGGCCGGCGGCCTGCTCGTGCGGCTGTTCATCCTCCAGCACGATTGCGGGCAGGGCTCGTTCCTGCCGTCGCGTCCGGCCAACAACTGGCTCGGCCGGGCCCTCAGCCTGCTCACGCTGACGCCCTACGACAGCTGGAAGCGGGCGCATGCGCTGCACCACGCCTCCACGGGCGACCTAAGCCGCCGCGGCACGGGGGGCGTCCATACCCTGACCGTGCGTGAGTATCTCGCCCTGCCGCCTTGGGGGCGGCTGCGCTACCGCCTCTACCGCAACCCGTTCGTCCTGATCGTCCTCGGCTCGCCCCTCAACTTCCTCGTCCTGCAGCGGATGCCCTTCGGCGTCGGGCTGCCGTGGCGGACGGCCTGGCGGGACGTGCTCGCCCTCGACGTGGGCTTAGCCCTTCTGCTGGCGGCGCTTGCCTTCGCGTCCGCCGGGATCGCGCCGGTGCTCTGGATGATCCTGCCGACGGTCACCGTGGCCGCGTGGATTGGGGGCTGGTTGTTCTACGTCCAGCACCAGTACGAGGAGACCGTTTGGGAGGATGGCGCAGGCTGGGACTTCCACAGCACGGCCCTGGGCGGCAGCTCGTACTACGTCCTGCCGCGCGTGCTGCAATGGTTCACCGGCAATGTCGGCCTGCATCACGTCCATCACCTGAACAGCCGCATCCCCAACTACCGGCTCCAAGCCTGTCTGGAGGGACACGCGATGCTCGGGCAGGTCGGACGGCTGACCCTGCGCGACAGCCTGCGTTGCCTCGGGCTGGCACTCTTGGATGAGGATGCCCGCAGGCTCGTCGGCTTCCCGCGCCTGCGGGCGCTCCGCCCGGCCTGAGGGCGACGTTCGGGAATGCCCGACAGATCCGATCCGCGGCGGGACACGCCCTCGGACGCTGGCCTGCCCAGCGTTTCATGTTGCGTCGCAACAAGAGATCGAGGCGCGGGTTGTCCCACTGCTACCCTCGCATCGACCGCTGAGGGACGGCATCGGGTTACGCGCTCGCCGAGCGGGTCCTGGTTGCTGCCACCCTGTGGAAAGTCCCAATCTCCGATGCGCTTCGTCCCGGCCACTCTCACGATTCTCGCTGCCCTCGCGCCCTTGCCGGCGCTGGCATCGTCCTGCGCCGAGCAGATCGGCACCATCGAGCGGCGCCTTGACAGTGCCGGTGCCGTCCAGGTGACCGGCCTGCAGGCGGGGCATACCCTTCGGACCGGATCGCCCCGGGGCGTACAGGCCGCCCGCCTCGACGCTCCGAGCGATCCTGTCCTGGTCTCGACGCCCGAGCGCGTGGCGCGCGCCAAGACCCTCATCGTCCGGGCCGCCGACGAGGACAGGCGCGGCGACAAGAGGGCCTGCGAGAATACCATGAGCGAGGTCAAGGGCATGATCGGCGCGTTGCCGTAGCCGGTCCACGACCCACGCGCAGCCTGCTCGGATCGGCCGATGCCGGGTCCACCCACGCCTGGGCGGAGGTCTACCTGCCGGGCGCCGGCTGGGTGACCTTCGACCCGACCAACCGCCGCGTGGGCGGGGCCAATCTGATCCCGGTCGCCGTGGCGCGCGACATCCGCCAAGCCATGCCGGTGACGGGCAGCTTCATCGGGCCCGCCGACGCCTTCCGCGACATGGTCGTCTCCATCGCGGTTTCGGCATGACGGGCCGGCTCAAGTCCAGAGGCGAGGGCGGGCCGATCACGGCGCCGGCGGCCTGCCGGACACCACCGCTCCGATCCGAAAGGACCTGGCGGACCAGCGTCGCGGACGCGGCGGAACCAGGAACGAGGCGGGCCTGGCCGCGGTTCACCGTAGAATGGAAACCTATGTCCTCGTCGTCGCCGGGTTCGGTGTCCTGGTGCTTCTGACGGCATGGCTGCCGATGGTGCTCCGGGCCCTCCCGCTCTCACTGCCCATCTGCTGCGTCGGCATCGGGGCGGCCCTGTCCGCCATCCCGGCCGTGGCCGCCATCACGCCCCATCCGGGCCTGCATCTGAAGCTCGTCGAGCATGCCACCGAGGCCGTCGTCGTCATCTCGCTGATGGGCGCGGGCCTGAAGATCGACCGGCTGATCGGCTGGCAGCGCTGGACCGTGACGTGGCGCCTGCTCGGCATTGCCATGCCGCTGACGATCCTGGCGCTGACGGCGCTGGCCTCGACCCTGCTCGGACTCGGGGTGGCCGCCGCGCTGCTGCTGGCATCTTCCCTGGCGCCCACCGATCCGGTGCTCGCGTCCGACGTCCAAGTCGGTCACCCGGCCGAGGACCACGAGGACGAGCCGCGCTTCGCCCTGACCTCCGAGGCCGGGCTGAACGACGGCCTCGCCTTCCCGTTCGTGAACCTCGCCATCGCGCTCGCCGGAGGCGGCCTGTCCTGGTCGCACTGGTTCGCGGTCGACATCCTCTGGAAGATCGCCGTGGGTGCCGTGCTCGGGGCGGTCATCGGCCGGGCGCTCGGCTGGCTGACCTTCCATCTCCCGAACCTGTCGAAACTGTCCCGGACCGGCGACGGGTTCGTGGCCCTGGGCGTGACGTGCCTCGCCTACGGCATCGTCCAGGCCGTCGACGGTTACGGCTTCATCGGCGTGTTCGCCGCGGCCCTGGCGCTCCGGTCCTCAAGCCGGGGGCACGCCTATCATCGCAAGATGCACGACTACGCCGAGGAACTCGAACGTCTCCTGATGATGGTGCTGCTTGTCGGCTTCGGCGCCATGCTGGTCGGCGGCGGCCTGCTCCAGGCCCTCACGTGGCAGGCCGCTCTGTTTGCCCTGATCGCCCTGCTGGTCGTCCGCCCCGTCAGCGGATGGATCGGCATGCTGGGCAGCGCCCGGGCCCCGGAGGAGCGCGCCGTGGTGAGCTTCTTCGGCATCCGGGGGCTCGGGACCGTCTACTATCTTGCCTACGCGATCGGCCATGCCCCATTCGAGCGCACGGATCTGCTCTGGGCCACGGCTGGCCTGACGGTCCTGATCTCGATCCTCATGCATGGCGTCTCGGTCACGCCGGTGCTGCGCTTGGTCGACCGTCGGATGGGACGGGCGACGGAGACCGCGCAGCTCGGCTTGGCGCTGACAGCGCCGAGACTGTGACGCGGCCGGCGCGGCGTCACCGTCGGGCTGGCGGACCTCCGGAGCCGTCCGCTTTCCCGACCGTGCGTCTCCGGAGCGGAACAACGGCTTTCAGCCAGACGGCGACGGTGTGCCGTTGAACGGCGAAGGGCCGCCACGACCACCGCTGCATACGGACGTCCCTCAGGGCACCGGCGGCGCTTCTTCCGTCGTCACGTGGAACCCGACGAGATCGTTCGGTCCGAAGGTCAGCGTCAACGGCACGTCGGCGGCGTCCCGACCATAGGCGATCAGGATCCGGCCGATGCGTGAGCTGTTGTTGCGCGGATCGAACGTGTGCCAGCGGCCCCCGAGGAAGACTTCCGTCCAGGCGGCGAAATCGCCGGGCGCATGCGGCAGCGGCAGGCCGATGTCGCTGACATAGCCGTTGCAGTAGCGTGCCGGGATGTTGAGACAGCGGAAGAACGCGATCGCCAGATGCGCATAGTCGCGGCAGACGCCGTGCCCCTCTTCGAACGCCTCGAAGGCCGTCCGCGTCGCGCGCGCATGTTCGTATCCGAAGGTGATCCGATCGTGGACGTAGTCGCAGATCGCCTGAACACGCCCCCAGCCCGGCGGCAGGTGCCCGAACAGATCCCAGGCGATCGACGACAGGCGGTCGGTCTCGCAATACCGGCTGCCGAGGAGGAACAGCACGGTGTCCGACGGCAGTTCCTCGACGGCAGTCTCCCGGGCGGCGAAGGCTTGGGGGTCGCCGCCGCCAGTATCCCGGACGATGGTATCGGTCTTCAGCGTGAAGCGTCCGGCCGGGGCAACCATGCGGCTGCACCAGTTCCCGAAGCTGTCGCGGTAGCCGTTGACCGGCACGGCGGGGCTCGTGATCAGGTAGTCAGGCCGTTCGAGATCCGAGAAGCGCGAGGCGTGGACGTTGAGCGTCGCGATGATGGGGGTGGGCTGCGGGAACTCGTAGGTCATCTCGCAGCCGACGAGAATGCGCATGGGCGTTGTCCTGAGGAGCGTCTGCGGGATCGGCGTCGGCCCTCGCGGCGCCATACGGATCGGATTGCCTCGCGGCGCGGGCCGGCGGCCTCGATCGAGACGACAGGGCGCGGATCGCAGGAGGCTCCCGCAGGGTCAGCGCACCCGCGGGACCGAAGGGACGCTGGCCCGTGCAACCCGGCCAGCGTCGCACCCGGGTGCCTCCCGACGAGCCGAACGCCGGCGCGTTGGACAGCAGCCGGAGACTGTCCGGCCGATCAGAAGTCCATCCCGCCCATTCCGCCGCCGCCCGGCATCGGGGGCGCCTCCTTCCGGGGAGCCTCGGCGATCATCGCCTCGGTGGTCACCAGCAGGCCAGCGATCGAGGCCGCGCCCTGTCTCGCCGCACGAACCACCTTGGCCGGATCGACGATGCCGGCTTGGAGCATATCGACATACTCCTCGGTCTGGGCGTTGAAGCCGTAGGTCACCGAAGCGTTGGCCAGGATCTTGCCGACCACGATCGAGCCTTCCACGCCCGAGTTCTGGACGATCTGGCGCAGCGGCGCCTCAAGGGCCTTCAGCACGATCTTGATGCCGGCCTGGACGTCGGGGTTGTCGTTCGAGAGGCCCTGAACCGCCGCCATCGCGCGCAGCAGCGCAGTGCCGCCGCCCGGGACGATGCCTTCCTCGACCGCCGCGCGGGTGGCGTTCAGCGCGTCGAGGCCGGCGTCGCCCGAGAGGTCGTCGGTCTCCTCCAGTTCGAGCACGACGAGGCCGCCGACCCCGTGCGCCGCGACCTCGTAGGCTTGGCCGTCCCGTCCGGAACCCAGGGTGACGGTGCGGAGGTAGACTGCGCCGTCCTGATGCGCGACCCCTTGGAGGTAGCGGCGGACGAGGGCGGCGAGTTCGGGAAAGGCCCTTTCGAGCATGGTGCCGACCGCGGCCGGGGCGTTGGCGCTGGCCTGAACGACTGTGAGGTCGGGCACATCGAGGGCGAGCAGGAAGCCGTGCGGCTGGACGCTGCCCACGATATGGATGGGTTCGCGATCGCAGGCCGACAGGTCGATGTGCTGGTGTGCAGCGTCGCTTGCCTGGTTCAATACCGGCCTCTTTGCCGCCAGCCCGCATGGGGCCGCTCACGCGTGTTAGCAGCCGCGCGACGCCGCCGAAATGGGTCAAATGAACGGGGTACCCGGGGTTGTCGCTGGCCCCCGATCTGGGGGCGTGCGCCACGGTGAGGTGGCGGCTCGCCCGTCACCCCCGGTGTGGATCGGCGTCGAAGCGTGGCTCTGACTCACTCTCGCTGATGTCGGCGGCGTTGAGGTTGCGGATATCCACAATGGAGCCGCAGCATGAGCCCTCGCTTCAGGCCGTCGAGCCTCGTACCTGCCGGACTCGTCGTCGATCACCTCGATGTCGGCAACGATCGGATCAGTCTGGTCGTGAGGTCCGGATCTACGACGGCGACGTGCCCAGACTGCCGGACCTCTTCACGTCGCATCCAAAGCCGCTACCAGCGCCGTGCCGCCGACCTGCCGCTCAGTGGTCGGCGCGTCGAACTCCAAGTCATGGTAAGACGCTTCTGGTGTGACGCAGCGGCCTGTGGGCGGAAGATCTTCGCCGAGCGCTTCTCCGAAGACGTCCTGCCTACCTTCGCGCGGCGCACCTCGCGGCTGGAGCAGATCGTCCATCACCTCGGGCTCGCACTCGGTGGTCGGCCCGGTGCAGGCCTCGCTCAGCGCCTGATGCTGCCCGTCAGCCGCGACACGCTTCTGCGCGTGATCCGCCGTCGGGCGACGACACACTCCGATCCGCTCAGCGTCATCGGCATCGACGACTTCGCCTGGCGGCGCAACCACCGCTACGGCACCCTCGTCTGCGATCTCGAACGCCGCCGCATCGTAGCGCTCCTGCCCGACCGCGAGCAGGCCGCCGCACAGACATGGCTGAAGATGAACAGCTCGATCCGGATCGTCGCCCGCGACCGCGGGGGTGGGTATGGCGAGGCCATCGCCCGTGCTCTGCCGCAGTCCATCCAGGTCGCCGACCGGTGGCACCTCATGGAGAATGCCAGCCGTGGCTTCCTCGATGCCGCGCGCAGATCGACGCGACAGGTTCGCGAGGTCGTCGGCGCAACCACGATCGATTCGGCGCTGCTCACTGCAGCCGAGCGCATCCAGTACGAGGGTTACCTACGACGGGAGGAGGCGGACGCGGCCATCCGCGCGCTCGCCGATACAGGCGTTCCGATCCGCCGGATCTGCCAACGTCTTGGCCACAGCCGCAAGGTGGTGCATGCGGTCCTGCGTGGGGAGCGTACCGACGTCTTCCGGGTCCGCCAGAGTCCGCTCGACGCCTATCTGCCCTGGCTCGATGCCCAGTGGGATGCTGGCAGCCGCAACGCGACCGAACTTTGGCGCAGGGCGAAGGGACAAGGCTTCCGGGGATCGCTGCGCGTGGTCGGGGAATGGGCGACGCGGCGTCGACGCGCCGAGCAGGCCAAGATCGAACGGCTGCAGCGTGTGCCGTCGGCACGAACCCTGGCGCGATGGCTGACGACAGGTCGCGACCGCTTGACCAAGGCGGAGACACTGACAGTGGCTGCCGTCGAGGACGGCGTGCCGGCGCTGGTCGAGGCGCGCGAGGCGGTGGGCGCTTTCCAAACGATGGTTCGGGCGATGGCGCCGGACAGGCTCGAAGGGTGGCTCTCGCGTGCTGGCACAGGCCTCGTCGCCTCGTTCGCCCGCGGAGTCGGTCAGGACCGAACTGCGGTTCTGGCAGCGATCACTTTGCCATGGTCGAACGGCCAGACAGAGGGGCAGATCACCAAACTCAAGCTGGTGAAGCGCCAGATGTACGGCCGCGGCAAGATCAACCTGTTGCAAGCTCGCCTGATCGGCTTCACCTCCGGATGATCAGCGAAAGTGCGCCAGAGCCGAAGCGTTACCCCTTATCGCAGCCAAGCTTAAGCCATTGAGATGATGCCTGAATTGGATGACGGGGTGGGGTCACGATCGGCGCCGATCGTGACCCCACCTCCGATCTCAGTTTCTGTAGTCCGAATAAAGAGATAGCTACATTTGTTCCGGGGTCATGCTTCGACGCCGATCCACAGTCACGGCGCTCGTCGACCGCGGCTCGATCCTGCTCATCATCTACGCGGCCTTCAGTGAGGGCATAGTCGCGGAGATCTGGGGTCAGGTCGGGCTGCGCGATCTCCTCATCGTGCTGGGCCTCGATGGTGCGATGCTGGCTGCGGTGCTCGCCGCCACAACGGCGGCCTGCCGCCTGCTTGGCCTCGGCCGCGCGGACGAGATCGCAGTCGTGTTCTGCGGCTCTAAGAAGAGCATGGCCGGCGGGATCCCGATGGCCAACATCCTGTTCCCCGGCCCGGGGGTGGCGCTCGTGGTGCTGCCGCTCATGCTGTTCCATCAAGCGCAGCTCTTTGCATGCGCGGCGCTCGCCCGCCGCTACGCTGCCCGCCGGGCGGATCAGGACATAGCTCGCGAGCTTCACGCACGGCTCGCCCTCCCGCCAGCGATTTTGCCCGCAGGTCCCACGAGACACTCCGAGCTGAGCCGAAGCTGCCGGTGACCAATTGATGTCCGCTTACGAGTAACACCGATGGCCGTTCGAACGGCTGGGTCGGGTCGGTAACAGGCCGTCCGCTTTTTTGACGGCCCTGCTCAGAAGCGGACGAGCTGCTTTCGGCCACTTCCGGCCTTGCTAGCGGGCGCCACTGAATGGCTGGGTTGGGTGGTTTACGGTCGGTCCGCTATCGAGCCACAAATTCGAAAAACAGACGGCCGCCACCCAAACAGTCGGCTGGAAGGTACCGCTGTATTACTTCTCGCCCCAGATCCTGCGCACCCGCGTCACGGCCGGCCGTGCGATCATGCGCTCGTAATGCCCGGCGAGGTTGGATGGGAGTACGATGCCCTCCTGCGGCGCCCAGCGAGTCGAGTAGAACAACGCGCTGTCGCCGATCGTGAACGCATCGCCCGCGACGTAAGGGCGGGATGCCATCTGCTGATCAAGGATAGCTAGAGCCTCGTCGATGATCGCGCGACCCTGTTCCTTGACCGAGGTCTGCCCGAGCTTGAGCGTCTGGTGCAGCATGTCCTGCGGCTCGTAGTTCGCTGTCTTGAACAGCCGTCCGAACCCCTGCAGATGCAGCGTACCGATGGCGTAGTCCATGACCTCGATGCCCCGACGCTCCGCTTCCGGGTCGGCGGGGATCAACGCCTTGTCCGGGTTGGTGCGAGCCAGCCATGTGGCGATCGCGCCGTACTCGGTCATGATTGTCCCGTCGGCGAGCACGAGGGCGGGGACCTTGCCCTTCGGGTTGATTGCCTTGAACGGCTCTCTTCCAGCCTCGCCACCGGCGACATCCATCTTCACGCTCTCATAGGGCTTGCCGATCTCCTCCAGCAGGATGTGGATGCCGATCGCGCAGGTGTGCGGTCCCCAGTAGAATTTCATCGCTTGTCCCGTGTCTTCGAGGGCTGCGGGGTGGATCGGGGCAACGACAGACAATCGTCTACCCGCGGCATTCGGGGCGTCCCGATGCCGAACGTTGCGCGCTCGGTTTGGAAAGCACGGGGGTGGAGGCGAAGTTCCTCCATCGACACCGCCTGCCAGCACCACGAGCGAGGTCTGCTTCCAGGACGATAAGTGTACGCCGTGGATGGCCGTCATGGGCGAAAGCGGCTTGAACTAGGGTAAGTCGAACGACCGCTCTCAGGCACGGCTTAAATTGAGTTCTGCGACTGGCTTGGGTCCAGGCCGTGTCAAAACGCTGGGAATGGGCTTTGTGCTGGGGTGCCGCCCCAATCTTGCGGGAATAGGCTCTCTACCGTTTGGAGCGACTTTTTGTGGTCGCGCATCCGTTTGAGTTGAAGGCGCTGCTGGACGGCTTTTCAGCCCTTCAGTGAACGATCAAAGGCCCTTGCTCAGGCGGGGATCGCTGCCAGGAGCTTCCGGCTTCCCATGATGTTGAGAACCCGCGTCAGATTGTAGGCCAGGACCTGGAGTGCCATCTCGGTCGAGACGCGCGGCAAGGTCTTGGTCAAGAAGTGCGTCGCCCCCATCCGCGCCTTCAGCGTGCCAAAGGGGTGCTCGACCGTCTCGCGCCGGACCCGCATGGCCCGCGGATCGCCGTCCAACCGGCGCTGCACGGCATCCACCACGTCCTCGTGCTCCCACCGGGTTACCCGGCGCTCCTTGCCCGTCGTGCAGGCTCCCTTCATCGCGCAAGTCGAGCAGACATTCGTCCAGTACCGATGCAGGGTCAGGCCATTCTCCACCGAAGTGTACCGATGGGACAGCGTCTGACCCGCCGGGCACAGGTAGGTGATGTCCTGACGACGGTAGAGGAAATCATCCTTGCCGAAGCGCCCGACGGCCTTCGCGCCCGAGGTCATCGGCCGGGGCAGCGTCACGGCGATGCCGGCGCGTTCGCAGGCCAGTATCTGTTCACTGGAATAGTAACCCCGGTCAGCCACCGCATCGAGCGTGTCCGCTTCCAGAGCCTCTTTGGCCCGCGCGGCCATGACGCTGAGCTGCGCCCGGTCCGAGCCGGCATTGGTGACCGCATGCGCGATGATCAGGTGATGCTCGGTCTCGACCGCCACCTGGACGTTGTAACCCACCACGCCCGATCCACGGCCGCTGGTGGCCATGGACCGGGCGTCGGGATCGGTCAGCGAGACCTGCCGGTCGGGCGCTGCCTTCATCTGCTCCTCCAACCCCGCCAGCCGCTCCATCTCCTGCCCGAGGCGAGCGATCTTCTCCTTCAGCCGCTCCACCTTGGCTGCGAGTTCCGGCGTGGGGTCCTGACGATCGGCCGTGTCGAGCTGCGAGAGGTAGCGTGACACGCTCTCCTCGATCTGCTGGCGGCGCCGGTCGAGCTTGCCTTGCGTGAAGTTGCGGTCACGATTGTTGACCGCCTTGAACTTCGAGCCGTCGATCGCGACGCACGTCCCCGTCAGAAGGCCCATCGTGCGGCACAGGGCGACAAAGCGAGCACAGACTCGCCCGATGGCGGGGCCGTTCTGCCGACGGAACTCGGCAATGGTCTTATGATCGGGTGACAGCTGGCCGGTCAGCCACATGACCTCGACGTTGCGGCCCGCTTCGCGCTCCAGCCGTCGGCTCGACGGGACCCGGTTGAGATAGCCATAGACGTACAGCTTCAACAGGGCGGCCGGATGGTAGCCCGGTCGACCCGTCCGTGCCGCATCGACGCCCGCAAAGCCGAGCGCGCCGAGGTCCAGGGCCTCTACGAAGGCATCGACGACGCGGACAGGGTTGTCCTCGGCGATCCAGTCCTCAAGACAAGGCGGAAACAGTGTCGTCTGATCGCGCTCGGCACCGACAACGAACCGTCCCATGCCGTCCTCCGGTCGTGCAGAGGAAAGCTACCACTATCGGGGTTTTGACACAGCCAGGGTCGGAAGCAGAGCCTCACGGCGGGTACCAAAAGTCAGATTTCGACCGATTTCGTTGAAAAACTCGTTCTCGGCCGAGATCGGAGCGTGGGCGGGACGAGCCCTCGTTCCCGGGCCGGGTGTCCCCTGCCGGTCAAGCCGGGCTCGGCTGCGGGACCGGGATGATCTTGGCGAGCTTCCTCAGGTTCTGGGCGGCGGCTGCGAGGTGGAACTCGTCCTTCGCTCCGTTCGGTCCTCGTAGCCGGAGGCGGTCCAGCTTCAAGATGCGCTTGAGGTGGGCAAACAGCATCTCGACCTTCTTGCGTTCGCGTCGTGAGGTCTTGCCTTCCTCGGACCGCGCGATGTCGCGGGCCATGTCCCGCGCGCCCTCGTGGATCGAGCGCGGGACCTTGCGCACCGGCTCGTTCGGGCAGCACCGCGCCTTCAACGGGCATGGCGCGCAGTCGAACTTGCTCGCCCGGTACAGCAGCGTCGCCCCGTCGTTGACCAGGGTGCCGGTCGTGGTCAGCACCTGGCCCGCCGGGCAGCAGTAGACGTCGCCCGGCTGGTCGTAGGTGAAGTCGGCGCGTGAGAAGGTGCCGTCGGTGCGGGTCGACTTGTCGAACACGCCGATATGCGGCTCGATGCCGTGCTCGTAGACGAGCCAGCCCAGCATCTCGGCCGAACCGTAACCGCTGTCGCCGGCAAGCCGGGCCGGATAGAGGTCGAAGCGCTCGCGCGATCGCTCGATCATGCGTTTGGCCGCCGTGACCTCGGCTTGCCGGATGGCCGTGGTCGCCTCGACGTCGACGATGATCGCGTGGTCGAGGTCGATCAGATAGTTGACCGTGTAGGCGAAGAACGCCTGCCCGCCGTGCGCTCCAGTCCAGCGCGCGGCCGGATCGGCGGGCGAGATGAACTTGGGCGGCACCGGCGTCGCGGCCCCGAAGGCGCCCTCGTCGAGGACGGCGAGGTACTCCTGAGCGGCGCGGCTCACGACCTCGGGCGGCAGGCCGGCAGAGCCTTCGATCCCCTTCTGCCGATTGGCATCGGCCCTGATCAGGCTGCCATCGACGGCAAAGCCTTCGCCACCGACGAGCCCCTCGGCGATGCAGCGGGCGAGCACGGTCTCGAACAGGCGGCGCAGGAGATCGCTGTCGCGGAAGCGACCGTGACGGTTCTTGGAGAAGGTCGAGTGGTCCGGCACGCGGCCCTCCAGGCCGAGCCGGCAGAACCAGCGGTAGGCGAGGTTGAGGTGGACCTAGTCGCACAGCCGGCGCTCGGAGCGGATGCCGAGGTAGTAGCCGACGATCAGCATGCGGATCATCAACTCGGGATCGACGGAAGGGCGGCCCGTCGAGGCGTAGAACGGGGCCAGTTCCTGGCGCAGGCCGGTGAGATCGACGAAGCGGTCGATGGAGCGAAGCAGATGGTCGGTGGGAACGTGCGTGTCGAGCGAGAACTCGTAGAAGAGGGCACCCTGCTCGATTTGCCGAGGTCCCATCATCTGCTTCGATCTCCGTCTCTCGACAGGAGTGAATCACCTCATCACAACCGCTGCAACACCCGAGTTTTTCAACAGAATCGACCACTAGAGCCGCGCCCTGGCGGGTTGAATCGCTTGGGGTAGGCGATCTGGCTGGCGTGTGATTCACTGGATGGGCTTGTGATGGAGGATTGCCATGCCTTCAGCCCTGTCGGTGGATCTGCGCGAGCGTGTGGTCGCTGCGATTGAAGCGGGTGCATCGCGGCGTCAGGCGGCCAAACGCTTCGGTGTCGGGGCGGCCAGCGCGGTCCGTTGGTACGAGCGCTTCCGGCAGGACGGGCAGATCGCGCCCAAGCCCATGGGCGGCGACCGCAACTCGCAGCGTCTGGAAGCGCAGGCGGCCCTGATCCTTCGACTCAACGAAGAACACCCGCTCTCCTTCTTGCGGGAACTGCGCGACAGGCTCTCGGAACGCGGCGTCCGGGCAAGCACGAGCAGCCTGTCACGCTTCTTCGCCCGGCATGGGATCACCCGTAAAAAGGGGCTGTCCACGCGGCTGAGCAGGAGCGGTCGGATGTGAGGGCCGCGCGCGAGGACTGGTTCGATGGGCAACCCGACCTTGATCCAGATCGCCTGGTTTTCCTCGACGAGACGGCCGCCACGACGAAGATGGTCCGCCGCTATGGTCGTTCTCCGTGCGGTCAGCGCTGCCGGATCGCCGTGCCTCACGGTCACTACAAGACCACCACCATCACCGCCGCCCTGCGCGCCACGGGACTGATCGCCAGGACCGTCTTCGATGGAGCCACGAATGGTATGCTCTTCCGGGCCTACGTCACCGACACCCTGGCTCCGGTGCTGAGGCCCGGTGACACTGTCATCCTCGACAATCTGAACGCCCACAAGGTCGCCGGGGTGCGCGAGGCCATCGAGGCGGTCGGCGCACGGGTTCTCTACCTCCCGCCCTACAGTCCCGACTTCAATCCAATCGAGCAGGTCTTTGCCAAGGTCAAAGCCCTCCTCCGGACGGCTGCAGCACGCACTGCCGCCGCCCTCACCATCGCCATCGAGGACGCGTTCGCCGCCGTCCGACCGGATGAGTGCCGAAACTACCTCACCGCTGCTGGATACGATGCCTATGAGCCAACCTGAAAGGACACGGCTCTAGGTGACATTCACCCTCACTCGATGCCAGCAGGCGCATAGGTAGCCCTTGTGGTTCCAGGTCTCGTCCGGCAGTGCCGGCTGCGTCTGGCCCGCTTCGTCCCAGGCGCGCACGGCGAGCTCATGCTCGCCCGGAGGCAGGTCGAGGCTCGTGCTCCAGAACGTCCAGGCGAACGGAGCCGCCGCCTCGCGTTCGAGCTCGGCCTGCACCCACGACTGGCCGCCGTTCCCTGAGACGTCGACGCGTACGACGGCTCGGTCGCCGCTTACCGCGTAGCCTAGGATCCTGTTGCCTCCCGGCTGAGAATGGCCCCGCGTGCCGGCTCGCAGATCGTCGCGTTCAACGGCATTGTATCGATGGTATGCCCATTGGCCGGATCGGCGGTCTCGGCGGTCACGTCCGCCGGGTACAGCTTGTAATCGCCAGCCTGGATCGGGTTGTCCGAGGGGTGGTCCTGGACAGTCAGTCGCCGGAGCCATTTGGGGCTGCGCACGCCGGCGAAGCCGGGCACCACCGCGCGGACCGGAAAGCCGTGCTCTGGGAGCAAGGCTTCGCCGTTCATGGCGTAGGCCAGCAGGGTCTCGGGCGCCATCGCCTTGGCGAGAGGGATAGAGGCGCCGTAGGAGTGGCCGTCCACCGTGTCATGGCTCTCGAAGGCGACATGGAAGCCCGCGCGCTCGGCGACCCCCGCCTCGCGCAGGACGTCGCAGAGCCGCACCCCGGTCCATTCGGCGGTGCCGATGGCTCCGGCGTCCCACGGGTCGCCCGAGACCGGGGCGACCGCTCGCATGTCGGCGCGGCGATTGCCGGCGCACTGCATCGTGGCAGTGACCGTGGCTACCGGAAAGCGGGACCGCAGATCGGACAGCGACAACTCAAGCGCGGGGCCGGCTCCGCCATCGACGGCGAGGCGTCAGGTCGCCTCGTCGAGGGCCGGCAGGTCGCGGTGCGAGCGGACGTAGAAGTTCTCCGTCGGCGTCCTGTACGAGGCCCGCAAACGGTCGAGGGGCGGTTCGGCGTTGTAGGGCTGGTCGCCGTGGACGATCAGGCGCGCCTTGCGCTCGGTCAGGCTCGACATCGGCGCTCCTGCGCGGGTGGGGTCATCGCAGTGAACGCGCAGGAGGCCGTAAGAGTCATTCAGCGGTCCAGGGGACCGCCCTGGACGCGATCCTTACACCGGCTTCGACGGTGAGGATTCGAACATGGGCCGCAATCGTCGATGCACGGGGACGGGCGCCACGGCTCCCATGAAGAAGGCAGACTTCTCGAAGGCAGCCCTGTTCGCCAGCGCGATCCTCTTCGGGCGAGCGTGGCCTAGGCCCCCAACCGAAGAACCACGATGGAGGCACTGCGCTGGCACGGCGAGGGCGACACCCACCGCTACACGGTTCGGATCGTCCAAAAAAATGGCAGTTTTTGAGTCGTATAACGACGGTTCTAGATGACATATGCCCATATGAAAGCACCGCACACAGAACATAGCATCGCGTCTCCCATGGTCCATTTGGACAAATTCCAAGGCAGGGGGAACAGCCTCTGTTTGGAACGGTTGTTGAGTCAGGTTTGTGACCCAGCCTGGGTCCGAAATCGACCGACCATCGGTCGCGGTGCCGCTATTCCCGACGCTCCAGCATCGGCCGCCGCATCACCCATTCGACCTGGTCTTTCGGGTCCGATCCAGCACAGGATGCCTCCCATGGCAACAGCGAGCGGTTCCACCCGCCCCGCCACCACCTTCGACATCACCCTGACGATCAACGGCGACACGCGGGAGATCGCCGTCGCACCCTGGACGACGCTGCTCGACCTGCTGCGCGAGCGGCTCGACCTCACGGGCACGAAGAAGGGCTGCGATCACGGCCAGTGCGGCGCCTGCACCGTCCTCGTGAACGGGACGCGGGTGAATTCCTGTCTCGTCCTCGCGGTGATGAAGGATGGCGCCGAGATCACGACGGTGGAGGGATTGGCGGGCCTCGCCCATCAGAAGGGCACCAACACGCTCCATCCGATCCAGGAAGCCTTCGTCGAGCACGACGCCTTTCAGTGCGGGTACTGCACCCCGGGTCAGCTCTGCTCCTCGGTCGGCATGATGAACGAGGGCCACGCTAAGAGCCGGGACGAGATCCGGGAGGCGATGAGCGGCAACATCTGCCGCTGCGGCGCCTACACCAACATCGTCGATGCCATCGAGGACGTGATGCAAGGAGACGCCCGATGAACCGCTTCGACTATGTCCGCGCAGGCACCGTGGCCGAGGCGATCCAGGCGTTCCAGGCCGATCCCAAGGCGCGCTTCATCGCCGGCGGCACCAACCTCGTCGACCTGATGAAGTACGATGTCGAGCGGCCCGAGCGGCTGATCGACATCACTCGTCTGCCGTTGACCGCCATCGATGAACACGAAGGCGGGCTGCGCATCGGCGCGCTGGCGACGAACGCCGCGGCGGCCTACGACCCTCGGATTCGGGAGCGCTACCCGATCCTGGCCAACGCGATCCTGGCCGGGGCCTCTGCCCAACTGCGCAACGCGGCCTCCACCGGCGGCAACCTCAACCAGCGCACGCGCTGCTACTATTTCTATGACACGGCCACGACCTGCAACAAGCGCGAGCCCGGCTCAGGCTGCCCTGCGGTTGGCGGTGTCAACCGCATCCACGCGATCTTCGGGACGAGCGAGCACTGCATCGCGACGCACCCATCCGACATGTGCGTCGCGCTCGCGGCGTTGGAGGCCACCGTGCAGGTGAGCGGGCCCGAGGGCGAACGCAGCATCGCGTTCGCGGACTATCATCGCCTCCCCGGCGACGACCCGGCCAAGGACAACACGCTCCAACCCGGGGAGATCGTCGTGTCAGTCGATCTGCCGGAGAACGGGTTCGCGACGAACTACACCTACCTTAAGCTGCGCGACCGGCTCTCCTACGCGTTCGCGCTGGTATCGGTCGCCGCCGTGCTCGATCTCGACGGCGATAGCGTGAAGACCGTGCGTTTCGCGCTCGGTGGCGTCGCGCATAAACCTTGGCGCAATCGGGAGGCCGAGGCGTTTCTGCAGGGCAAGCCGGCGACCCGCGAAAGCTTCCGGGCCGCCGCCGACCTCGTCGTCGCGGACGCCGAGCCCCAATCCGAGAACGGCTTCAAGGTCGAGCTCGCGCGACGAGCCATCGTCCGGGGCCTCGAACAGGCCGCCGCCGGCACGCCGCAATCGCTCTCCGACAAGCGCATCCAGTAAGGTCCATCCGCATGACCCAGACGTTCAGCTCCACGGGCCGCGACACCTACGTCGGCAGCGCCCGCTCCCGTGTCGACGGCCCTGCCAAGGTCACCGGGCTGGCCAAGTACGCGGGTGAGTTCGCCG
>Ga0316228_1000083_pt1 | contig 132292 bp, 127 predicted proteins | sample TBH18021metaG_FD_206005 | JGI IMG/M metagenome (GOLD analysis project Ga0316228, IMG submission 206005) | Freshwater microbial communities from Trout Bog Lake, Wisconsin, USA - TBH18021 | ecosystem: Environmental > Aquatic > Freshwater > Lake > Hypolimnion/Profundal zone | place: USA... | reverse complement strand
CGCAAAAAACATCCTGTGGGTTTTTCACGCCAACTCGTTTCCCGCCACCAACGACGTCTGGAACATGATGGCGTCGTATTACCCCGGTCCCGACTACGTGGACTGGCTGGGGCTCAGCATCTACGGGAAGCAGTTTCGCAACGAGGGAAACTGGGCGCATTTCCGCGACCTGATCAGGTGGCCCTACGAGGAAATCACCGCTCTCGATCCCAACAAACCCGTGATGCTCGCCGAATTCGGCGTCGGAGATTTTCCCAAGGCCGGGGACAAGGCCCAGTGGATCAACGACGCCCTCACCATGATTCCCCAGTATCCCAGGATCAAGGCCGCCATCTACTGGCACGAACGCTGGCAGAACGATGACGGGACCTACAGCAACCTCCGCATCAACTCATCCCCTCCGGCCCTCGAGGCGTTCCGGACGGGAATTGCGCGGCCTGATTGGATTGGATCAAAGGGAAATCCCGAAATCCACTGAGGCGGGATTTCCCACAAACAATCTGGAGGGCCGGCTGCCGCCCTGCGATCTCTCCGGTTTTCCAATGAGGACGGAGTTCAGTATCGCCCGTGCTTTTCCACCAGTTTGATGATGGCCTGATAGGTTTCCCACGAGACCTGGGGCGGGACCGAGTGATCGGAATGGTAGATATAACCGCGGTGTTCCATGCCGGCCGGAAACTTCGAGGCGATCTCCGCCTCGATCAAATCGAGATCGTTCGTGATCATCTTCATCACGTCGATGTTGCCGAAGAACGTGAAGCGATCCCCGTAGGCCGGCGCCAGTTTGCGGATGTCCATGTTGGCTTTTGATTCGAGCGGCTGGAGGCAGTCGAACCCGGCCTTCGCGTAGAGATCGAGCGCGCCGTTCACATCGCCGTCCGTGTGGTAGATGAATTTCATCCGGTGCGCGTGCGCCCAGTCGGCGAGCCGCTTGTGGTCGGGCCAGATGAGTTCCCGATACATGGAGGGCGAACACATCGTGGCGTGGTTGAACGCCATGTCCCCGTAAATCCACAAGCCGTCAGGCTGGATGCCAGTCGCCATGACCGCATCCAAATTGCGGATCACCTGGTCGGTGAACGTGACCGAAACATCCTGGATCCATTCGGGATCCTCGGCCATCGCCATCAGCGTGATCTCGTCGCCCAACACGCTGCGGGTTTCTTCAAACGGTTCGACCGAGGTGAGATGGCACCACCGGCCCTGCTTGCGGCCGGCACGATACGAACGGATGATCGCGTTGGGATCGATCTGCAGGCCCGCTTCGAGGAGGGCCAGCTTGTAGGTTCCCTCCCAGATCTCGCGGGTTTCACAGCCGAACCCCATGTGCTCCGGCGTCCCGCTTTTCGATTTCCAGTACCGGACAACTTTCCCCTGGCCGTCGCGGATGACGCGGGTCTCGGCATCTTCCTCCAGAACTTCGCTCTGACCGGGAAACACTTCCGGCCACAGCCAGTTCAACGAGTGAAAATCCGTGTCCAGAAGATCCAGCACGGCACTTTGCCCGCCGCGCAACCCCTCGTTTTCCCACCGGAGGATCGTCTCGCCCCAAAACGACTCATGTCTCGGGACGCGATCCTGGTCGCGGTGTTCCATCGCGCGGTTGACGCGCTCCCGGCCGGTGAGTGGTGTTGTCATTGGGTCGGGGTGCTTGATTTTCGTGATTCCATCGTTTGAAGAAAGCTACAGCAGGTCCTGCTGCGCGGGTTTCCGGGGGGCGTCCATGCCGAGTTTGCGGTAGGCTTTGGGCATGGCGACGCGGCCTTGGGGTGTGCGTTTGAGGAACCCCTGCATGATGAGGTAGGGTTCGTGGACTTCCTCGATGGTGCCCGGTTCCTCGCCGATGGCCACGGAAAGGCTGTTGACGCCGACGGGGCCGCCGTCGAAGAGCCCGATGAGCGCTTCGAGGAGCCGCTTGTCCATCTCGTCAAACCCCTCCTCGTCGATTTCGAGCATCGTGAGAGCCTGCGCGGCGACGGTGGCATCGATGATTCCGTTGGCCCGGACCTGGGCGAAATCCCGGACCCAGCGCAGGAGGTTGTTGGCGATCCGGGGAGTCCCCCGGGACCGGCGGGCAATCTCCGGGGCCGCGCCCTCGCGGATCCCGGTTCCGATCAGGCCGGCGCTTCTTGCAATGATCACCGCCAGTTGTTCGGGAGGATAATAATCCAGCCGGCAATTCATGCCGAAGCGCGAGCGCAGCGGCTCGCTGATCATTCCGGCCCTGGTCGTCGCGCCGATCAGCGTGAACGGGGCGAGGTTCAGGCGCATGCTTCGCGCGCTCGGCCCCTGGTCGATCACGATATCGAGTTTGAAATCCTCCATCGCGGGATACAGGTATTCCTCGATGGCGGGCTGCAGGCGGTGGATTTCGTCGATGAAAAGAATCCCGTTCCTGTTCATGTTCGTCAGGAGCCCGGCGAGGTCGCCGGCTTTTTCGATCATCGGCCCGCTGGTCGTGCGGACCTCCGCGCCCATGGCGTTCCCGATGATGTAGGCGAGGGTGGTTTTCCCCAACCCGGGCGGCCCGCTGAGGAGGATGTGCTGGAGCGTGTCGCCGCGCTGGAGCGCCGCATCCACCATGAGGCGCAGCCGCGCCACAGTCTTCTCCTGGCCCGAGAATTCCTCGAAAAGCGGTGGCCTCAACGAGACCTCGAAAGCGGCGTCCGCGGGTTCCTGATCGGGAGATTTCGGGTCGGGGAAGCTCATAATAATGGCTGGATTATTGAGGATCTCGCGCCTGGAAAACCGGGCAGCAACACACTGGAGGGACCGGCGCTGTCCGGTCCGACTTCATTCACGGACGACACGGCGGTCGTCCCTCCATTGCGGAAATCCCCCTTGGCAGCCGGGCTAAAACGGGATGTCGTCATCCGGCTCCGATGACTTGGGCGGTTGCTGGGGCGGGGCCGGACGCGAGGTTCGCTGGGGCCGGGCTTCGTGGTGCCCCTCTTCCTCGCCGCCTCCGCTGCCGGCGCCCGGCGGCCGTCCGCCGAGAAGCTGGAGATTTTCCCCGACGACCTTCATGCGGCTGCGCTTCTGCCCGGAGGCTTTGTCCTCCCAGGTATCCATGCGCAGCCGGCCCTCGATGTAGATAGGGCGGCCTTTCTTTGCGTATTCGCCCGCGATTTCGGCGAGGCGTCCCCAGAGTTCGACATCGACGAAAATCGTTTCCTCGCGCTTCTCGCCGTTATCGAGCGTGTAGTTGCGGTTGATCGCAAGCCCGACATCGGCGACCGCGCTCCCTTTCGGGGTGAACTTGACCTCGGGATCGCGGGTGACGTTCCCGATCAGGATGACTTTGTTGACGTTGGCCATGGTGGGGGAGATGGGTTAAGCGGCGACAGCTTTTTTCTTCGCGGGAAGCTGCAGGAAATTCTGCAGCATCACATCGTCGTCGAGTTTCAACTTCTTCTGGAGCTTGTCAATCGCGGCGGGGTCGGCCTCGAAAATAAAATTCACGAAATAGGCGGATTTTTTGTGGTGGGATTCGTAGGCGAGCTCCCGTTTTTCGAGGCGCTGGATCTGTTCGATGACCGCGCCTTCGGCGGCGATCACTTTTTCCAGGCGTTCGATGGTTTCTTTTGCGGTGTCTTCTTTTCCCCGGGTATCGAGGGCGAGCAATGCTTCGTAACGTTTCATGGTTCTTGTGGTTTTTGGTTGAATTGGTTCATGGCGGCCTCGATCCCGCGGGCGTTCGAGTATTCGACGGCGTCGGCGGCACGGGCGACCGCCTCCTGGAGCGCGGCCAGCTCGGCGGGCTCGAATTTTCCGAGAACGTGGTCGTGGAGCCCTTTGCCATCGGGGGCGCTGATGCCGACCCGCAGGCGCGGCACCGCCTCACTTCCGAGGTGGACAAGGACCGAATCGAGACCGTTGTGGCCTCCGGCCGTTCCGGACTTGCGCAGCCGCAGCGTGCCGAGCGGAAGCGATGCGTCGTCCAAGACGACCATGATCTCCTCGCGCTCGAGCTTGAAATACCTCGCGTAGTCGCCAACCGCCTCGCCGCTCAGATTCATGAACGTCTGGGGCTTCATGATCGCGCGCCCGCCGCAGTCGGCCACCTGGGAATTCCACTTCGTGCTGAAGGAAAATTTTGCGGCCGACCGCCTGGCCAATTCGTCCGCGACGAGAAAACCGACATTGTGGCGGGTTCCCGCGTATTCCTGGCCGGGGTTTCCCAAGCCGGCCACCAGACGAATAACCGCAGGCTGTTCCACGCTCGAAATGGGCTACTTCTTCTCCTCGGTCCCCGCTGCGGCGGCCTCGGGTTTCTTCTCCTTGATGACCTCGGGAGACTCGGGCGCGGCAGCCACAACCGGCTCTTCGACCACGGCGGGCTCGGCCACAATAAAGACGGTCAGGTCGGCATCCTCGTCCGCCTCGACATCGGCGGGAAGCGGCAGGTCGCGGACGTGGATCGAGTCGCCGATCTTCATGGCCGAGACATCGACGCGGATGATCTCCGGCAGGTTCTGCGGGAGACACCGGATGGTGACGGAGCGCATGCTCTGCTCGAGAAGACCCCCGAAGTTTTTTACGCCGTCCGGCTCGCCGTAGGATTCGATCACGATATCCGCCGAGATTTTCTCGGTCATGGAAACGGCATGGAAGTCCACATGGAGGATCTCGCCGCGCAGCGGATGGTGCTGGACCTCCTGGATCAGAGAAAGGCGGTTGGTTTTTTTCCCGTTCTCGTCGATTTCGAGTTCGACCAGGATGTTCTCGCCCACGGCATGGGAGAGGAGCGCCTCGATATCCCGGCGGGAAACTTCGAGGTTTGCGGGTTTGTCCTTGGACCCGTAAATCACGGCGGGGACCCCGCCGCGAGCGCGGACCTGTTTGACCGCGTTGCGGCCGCCTTCGGAGCGGGAGCGGGCGGAGAGTTTTGCTTGCTTTGCCATAAATAATCTATGTGGGTTTCAATTCAAAAAGCGAACTCACCGACTCGTCGTCGTGGATGCGCCGGATGCCCTCGCCGAGCAACTCGGCCACCGACAGCACTTTTACCCGCTGGTCGGATGTGGGGCGGACTGGAACGCTGTCCGTCGTGATCAACTCCTTGATTTCGGAGTCCTTTAATCGCTCAACCGCCAAATCTGTCAAGACCGCGTGTGAAACACCAGCATAAATATCGAGGGCCCCGTGCTTCCTCAGCATCTTGGCGGCGCTCGTGAGGGTGCCCGCAGTTTCGGTGAGGTCGTCTACGATGAGCACGTTCTGCCCGCTCACGTCGCCGATGATGTGAGAGGCTTCTGTTTCGATGGCGCTTTTGCGCTTTTTCACGACGATCGCCAGTCCCGCGCCCAAGGCCTGGGCGTAGGCGGACGCCATTTTGACGCCGCCGACGTCCGGCGAGACGACGACGAGGTTCCCGATCGCCAGCTTGTGCAGGTGCTGGACCATCACCGGCCGGGCATGCAGGTGGTCCACCGGAATGTCGAAAAACCCCTGCAACTGCTGGGCATGGAGATCCATCGTGAGGACCCGGTTGACCCCGGCAGCCACGAGAAGGTTGGCGACCAGTTTGGCGGTGATCGGCACCCGCGGCTGGTCCTTGCGGTCCTGCCTGGCATAGCCGAAAAACGGGATCACCGCGGTGATCCTGGCGGCGCTCGCGCGGCTCGCGGCATCGACCAGAATCAGGAGCTCCATCAGGTTCTGGTTGGTCGGCGGGCAGGTGGGCTGGATGATAAAAACATCGCGGCCGCGGATGTTGTCGTTGATTTTGACGTAGGTTTCGCCATCCGGAAACGAGCTCACCGACGCGTCGCCGAGCCCGACTTTCAAGTAGTCGCAAATATCGCCCGCCAGTGCCGGGTGGGCGTTTCCGGTGAAGATTTTCATCTCCAGATTGCGAGGAAGAATCATAAGGTGGATAGCGGGAAGGGCGGCGGAGAGAAGCGCTCTGGCAGCCCTGTTATTCGGAGAGCGGGACCGGGGTGGGAGGAGGGTTCAGGGGGATCGTGGGTTCGAGCCTCATTTGCGCGAGACGCGCGAGATAGGCTTTTTCCATCACGTCGCAGCGGGCCGAGAGGTCCTTGTCCACCTTTTTCATCTTTTTGAAGAGAAGCCTGTAATATTCGCGGAGAGCCGCGCGTTCGTCCTCGAAGGTTTTGGCGGCCTTCGACTGCTCCTTCAAGGAACGCACCTCGGGATCCTTCTCCACCTGGACCCTCACCTCCTGGTAGCGGACCTTGAGTTTCCGCTCGATCTCCTGCGTGCTCGGCCCCGCGAGGCCAGGCGGACGACCGGTGCCGGCGTCGGTTGGAATGACGGCGTTCGGGTCGGCAAATGCGGCATCGGGCACGGATTCTCCGGGCGCGGGTTTCGCGACTTTCGGGACTTCGGTCTCCGAAACCATCGGGGTCTCGGCCGAACCGGATTGAGGCGGGAGCGGGATGACGTCCTCGCCGGCCGCCGGGGATGCCGAAGGGCTCGCGGCAGGCGAAGCCGAAGCTTTGGGGGCCGGTGATGTGGCCGGGGAAGCCGCGGGGGTTGGCTCCGCGAGAGGAGGAGGGGTTGCGTCTGTGGCCGGCGTCGCGGCCACCGTCGGAGAGGGCGAAGCCTCTCCCATTTGAGCCATCAGAGGCGGGGTCATCAAAAAAAGCAGGATAAGAAAATAATACATCGGTTGGTCGGCGGAAGAGGCGAACTTGAAATCACAGCAATTTTCAACTCTCTTGGCAAGACCATGAATCAAGTCGCCGAGGACAACGAAGGCCCGCTTGCGGCCGCGCGTGCCCGCAGGGACGACTCCGGCACCGTTTTTCTGGATTCCGGAATGACCCCGAACGGGATTTCGATTTTGGCCGGGAAACCGGATCTCGTCGTGTCCGGCAACGACTGGGGGCGACTGGAGCGAGAGCTGGAGGCGAGGCGCAGAGACCGCCCGGGAGACCCGGACGGCGCGGCCATCGGGTTCGTGTCCTTCGACGGGACCCACCACTTCGGATTTTACGACAGCCTGCATGTTTTTTCGCACGGGAACGAACGGTGGGCAAACCGCCCGCGCGACTTCGACGCAAGCGCCACCCGCGAGTCAGCCCCCATCCCGTTCGTTCCCCGCATGCCGAAAGAGGAGTTTCTCGGGATGGTCGGGCGTGCCCGCGAATACATTGCCGCAGGGGACATCTACCAGGTTTGTCTGGCGCACCCGTTTGTCGCCGAAACGGAGGATCAGCGGGCCTGGAGTTTTTTCGAGCGGCTCCGCCGCCTCTCGCCCGCCCCGTTTTCCGCCTACATGAATTTCGGCGGGGTGCGGATCGCCTCGTCATCTCCCGAATGCTTCCTTCGCATGAGCGGGCGGCAGATCTCGACGCGGCCGATCAAAGGCACCCGTCCCCGGAAATCCGACCCGCGGAGCGACAGGCTCAGCGCCCGCGACCTGGTCGCCTCCTCGAAGGAAATCGCGGAACTCGTCATGATCACCGACCTCGAGCGCAACGACCTGGGCCGGGTCTGCGAGTATGGCAGCGTGCGCGTGAGCGATCTCTTGCGCCTCGAAACCTTCGAGCAGGTTTTTCATCTGGTCTCGACCGTGGAAGGGCGGCTCCGCGAGGGGGTCAGCCATGTGCGGGCGCTGCGCGAATGCTTCCCGGGCGGCTCGATTTCCGGGGCTCCCAAAAAACGGGCGCTGGAAATCATCCGCGAGCTCGAGCCGCATCCGCGCGGGATTTACACCGGGGCGATCGGGTATTTCGGATACAACGGGGAGAGCCAGTTCTCGGTCGCCATCCGCACGGCCATTTTCGAAAAGGGCCGGGCCTCGTTCCACGTGGGGGCCGGAATCGTCGCGGATTCGATCCCGGAAAAAGAGTGGCAGGAAACCCACGACAAGGCCGCGGGACTGCTGCTGGCGGCAGAGTGACAACAAAATATTCCGCATTCGACGCGGGCGGGATGTTGGGATTACAGTGGAAGCTATGAACAAAGACGACTGGACAATTCTGTTTGTGAGAGTCGTCGGGCTCTACCTCGTGGCCACCCACCTTGCCACGTTTACCACCACGACCGCCTCGCTGATCATCGCCCTGACCCAGGCTGCGAGCACCCGGCAGGTCGCCGCCAACATCTATCTCTGGCAGGGGCCGGTGGTCTCCGGTCTCGTCCTCGTGATCGGCCTGCTGCTCATCTTCAAAGCCTCGGCAGTCAGCGCGATCATCCAAAAAAACGACAGGCCCTGAACGGGCGTTACCGGTCGGCCGAGGGGCAGATGTCGCGGAGCTCGCATCCCGCGCAGTCGGGCTTGCGGGCCTGGCAGCGGCGGCGTCCGTGGAAGATGAGCCAGTGGCTGAGGTCGGCCCAATGGCGGCGGGGGAACAGTTTGATCAAATCCCGCTCGATGCGCGCGGGAACGTCGGCTTTGGTGAGACCGAGCCGCCGGGAGAGGCGGGCGACATGGGTGTCCACCACGACGCCTTCGTTCAGGCCGAAGGCATTTCCGAGGACGACGTTGGCGGTTTTGCGGCCGACACCGGGCAGGGCCGCGAGTTCCTCCAGCGATTCCGGCACGCGCCCGCCGTGTTTCGCGAGAAGCTCGGCGGCCATGTTGCGGATGTTCTTCGCCTTGTTCCGGAAAAATCCGGTGGAGCGGACCAGCGCCTCCAGCTCGGAAAGCGGGATGCCCGCAAAATCCCGCGTGGAGCGGCAGCGCCGGAACAGCTCTTTGGTGACGAGGTTCACGCGCTTGTCGGTGCACTGCGCGGACAGGATCGTGGCGACGAGAAGCTCGAGCGGATTCGAGAAAATGAGCTCGCAATGCGCGTCCGGGTAAATCTCCGGCAGGCGCCTGAGCAGCTCCCCGGCCCGCTCTTTCCGGTTCACTTGACCCCGAGAGCCGTCAGCCGTTCTTTGGCTTTCGGAACATAGGGGCTGTCAGGAAAATCTTTGACGAGCTGCTGGTAGAACGCCTTCGCCCGGTCCAGTTGCTGCGCCTTGAATTTCGCATCCTTCGGATCCGTGCTGGTGGTGGCGCTGGCCTGTTCCTCGAGCAGTTGGCTGGCCTGCCAGAGGCCTTCGGTTGCGGCCAGCGGAACGCCGGAAAAAAGTTGGGCGATCTTCGCGTAGAAATCGATCGCCTGGCCACGGAATTCGGCTTTTTGCTTGGGGTCGGTGGCGGCATCGGACTTCTGCTTCATGATCGAGCCGGCGAGGAGGAACGCGTTCGCCCGGAGCTCCGCGCTCCCGTTCTGCGCCCGGATAATCGTCGGCAGGAGTTGGAGCGCCTCGTCCAGCTTGCCTTCGGCACGGAGCGACTCCGCGATGCCGTAATCGGCCTCGAGCACCTTCGGAGACCAAGGATACAGGGACTTGAGTTGCTGGAAGAGCTTGCCCGCCTCGGCGGTCTGCTTGCTCTCCTGGGCGACCCGGCCGAGCCCGAAGATCGAAATCGCCTGCGCCTCCAGAATGTCCAGCGAGGCGGCCGCGCCGGAAGGAATCGGAAAATCCGCGGCCAGCTTCTTGAAGACCGCAGATGCCTGATCGGGTTTCTTGTCATTCACCAGGGCAAGCCCGTAAATGTCGATGTCTTTGGGAGCGTAAACCAACGAGGGGTTGTAAGCCCCGCTCATCATCGCGAATGCACGCGCCTTGTCTTTTTCGGAGATCAACCCGCCAAGACCGAACAGGATTTTGCTCTTGGCCCCGGCATCGGAAGTCTTCTCGGCGAGCTGCTGGAAATACTCCTCGACCTGGGGATCGGTTTTGAGTTCCGCGCGGGCAAGCATGCGCTGGGAGGCAAAGAGGGGCTGGAGACAGGTGGCGAGATCCGGGTTGGCGGGATATTTGGCCAGCAGTTCCTCGGAGGTGGTGACAGCGGCTTGGACCGCATCCTTCCACTTGGTCTGCTCATCTTCCTTGAGGGATTTGAAGTTCGCGGCGATCTTATCGGCGTTCCCTCGCTGGAGCTCTGCCGCCTTGGAGAGCGCCTCGGCAGCCTTGGGGTTCTCGGGATAATTCTGCGAAAACTCCGCAAACATGGCGATCGCCTCCTCCGGTTTTCCGCCAGCGACGGCATTCTGTGCGAGGCTGTTATAGGCGGCGTAAACTTGGGCATCCTGCGGGTATTTCTTGATGAACTGCCGCATCAGCGTGTTGACCTCGTCAACCTTCTGCGCCGCTGCGGCGAGCTGGGCGCGGATGAAATAAGTGCTGGGTGCCGCCGGGCTGTCGGGATATTTTTCCGCCAGCGTGACGAGCGTGGCCGCGCCCTCGTCTTTTTTTCCGGCGGTGATCTGGGCGGCACCGAGGTAGTAGAGGGCTGGCGGGATCAGCGGATCGTTCCCATTGGCCTTGATGAAGGCGTCAAAAAGCGGGATCGCCCCGGCGTTGTCGCCCTTCTGCTGGGTGGAGAACGCGATCCAGAAATCCGACTCGACCGCCTGCGGGGTGCCGGGGAATTTTTCCTTCACGACCTTGTAGGCGGCGATGGCGTCGTCCCATTTCATGGTGTCCTTGTTGATCCCGGCGAGCCCGTATTGGGCGATGACCGCCACGTCGGGGGCCGGGTTCTTGGCGAGGTAGCTCTGGAACGTCTGCAGCGCCTCATCGTAATTTTTCAAGCCCGCCTGGGCCTGGGCCTTGCTCACGACGGAATGGCCGATCACCCGTCCGTTGGGATACTGGGAGATGGACTCGTCGAAATACTTGATCGCCTCGGTCGGCTTGCCGAGGCCCAGATACATGTTGCCCATGGCGAACGGCAGGCTGTCGGCGATGGGGTTGCCTTTGCAGGTTGCCGTGAAGTCCTGGTAGCCCTGCACCGCTTTGTCCACGGCGTTCTGGATCACGTATCCCATCGTCTTGTAGTAGAGCGAGCGCATCTTCTCGTCGTCGGAGGAGAGGAACGGCGTCACGTGGGTGATGAGAACCCGCGACTCGTTGTATTTCTTCGCGTTGAAAAAGATCTCGCCCATCTTGAGCATCGCCGTCGCGGTCTGGTCGGGCTTGGATCTGATCTCCTCGAGCTTCTTGAGCTCGCGCTCGTTGTCTTTGTCGAGCTGCTTTTTCAGCGCGGGGTTGTTCGCGCGCAGGGCGGCGGCTTTCAGCGAGGGGAAGGCCTTGATTTTGTCCATCTGGAGGCGGATGATTTCCTCCTTGGGAAGAATCGCTTCATAGGCGTCGAGCGCCTGCTGGTAAATCGGCGCCCGGTCGTCATCCGGGGTAAATGCGGCGCGGGTGAAGAGGATCTCGCCGATCTGGAACCAGGCATCGTTGATGAGGGCGACGTCTTTTTTGTCGGCGATGATCTGCCGCAGGATGTCCTCGGCCTGCTTGAGCTGGGCCATGCCCTTGGCCTTGTCCCCGCCGTCTTTCGTCAGCTCCCCGCTCCCGAGCGTGGCGAACGCGAGGGCGAGCACGTTTTTGCTGACGGGCAAGGTTGCGCTGCTGGGAAACTTTTGGATGTTCAGTTGCATGTCCTCGACGACCTTGTCGAGGTTGCCGATCTGGAAATTGGCCACCGCGCGCCCGTAGATGGCGGATTCCACATCCGGGGACTGGGGATACTTCGCGATGAATTCCGTGAATTTCGCGATCGCATCCTCGAAGGCCTGCTTGCGCTTGGGATCCGTCGCGGCCAGGGCGGAGGCTTTCGAGGAGAGGATCTGCGGGAGGAAGCTGCTCGCGACCTGGACCAGCTCGGGGGCAAGCCCGGAAAAGGAAGTGGCCTTGTTCAGCGTGGCCAGCGCCTGGTCAAACTGACCGAGGAAATACTGCGAGAACGCCAGTTGGACCGTGGCGATCTGGGCGACCGGATCTGTCGCGTAATCCTTGAGAACCTTCTCGTAGGCTGCCGCCGCGGCCGTGTAATCGCCGGTCGAGTAGAGGTTGTAGGCCGCCTCGTTGGCCGCCGCCGCACCGGACGATTGGGCGCGAAGCGGAGAGGAACACAAGACGGCGGTCAGAACCACAACGATGAGACGGACGGGGAGCGCTTTCATGAAAGATGCCGCATTCATAGATGAGTCGGACCGATGTTTCCACCGCAAAATTGGGGAGGGCAACTATCCGGGCTTCAACTGGAGGGCGATGCGCCGTCAGCACCGACTTATTCTTCCCATCAAAAAGTGGGGCGGCACGGCGGCCATCCCTCCCGGCTCAGGCGATCCCGGAACGAAGGACCGCGGCGACCCGGTCGATTTCCTCGAGGGAATTGTAGTAGTGCGGGCTGAACCTGATCCATCGGGACCCGTCGCGGAGAGACCGCAGCGAGGCGACAACCCCGGCCGCCTCCAGCCTGGAAAAGAGCCCGGCAGAATCCTTCGCGGGGTGCCGGCATGTCAGGATGCCGGACCGCAGCGGCTCCGTTTCGCCGGGAGAGAGAAATTCAAATCCCATCTCGCGGAGCTGGCGCTGGAGGGAGTCGCGCACCTGCAGGATCGAGAGCCGGACATTCCCCAGGCCGGCCGCGAGGAGCATTTCCAGCGAGGCCTTCATCCCATACATCCCGGTGATGTTCAGGACCCCCGGCTCATAACGCCTGGCCGTCTCTTCAAAAACAATCTCCTCCTGCGCCAAAAAGTCCGGCGAGCGGACATTCCATGCCCCGAGCAGCGTCGGACGGCAGAGCTCGAAATTGCGCTTCGCCACATAAACGATCCCGATCGCGAGCGGGCCAAGCATCCATTTGTGCGCATCCGCGCTCAGAAAGTCCACGTTCCCGACACTGAACGGCTCCGCCCCGACGGTCTGGATCGCATCCACGGAAAAAAGGATCCCTCGCGAGCGAAGCAGGCTTCCAATCGCATCGACATCGATCCGCCACCCGCTCAGAAAATGCGCGGAAGCAAGGGCGACAAGTTTGGTTCTGCCGGTCAGCGCGGCCTCCACCGCATCGGGCGTGATCCGTCCGGGCGTCTCGGGATGGACATGCCGGATCACCACGCCGCGCGCGGCGAGAGCGGTCCACGGGTAAACATTCGACGGGTAGTCGTCCGCGTAGCAGACGAGCTCGTCGCCCGGTTTCCAGTCCAGGCCGTTGGCAAAAAGGCTCAGGCCCAGCGACGTCGGGCCCAGCAGCGCGATCTCGTCGGCATGCGCGCCGATCACCTTCGCGCACACCCCGCGCGTGCGGGCCACGTCCCGCAGGACATCGCCGAATTCCTGGTGGTGCGCGCAGCTCGCCTCGACATGGTTTTGCATGGCATCGGCCGCGCAGCGCGGCAGGATCGTGACCCCCGCGTGGGCGAGGAAAATCCGCTCGCGGGCGACCGGAAACGATTCCAGCCGCAGTTTCTCGTCCGTGAACCAGCTCATTTCCTGGACTCCTCCGCCTCGTGGATCAGCGTCCAAAAATCCTTCGTTCCCGCCAGCCCGCCGTCCTCGTCGTCGAGCGGGAGGTTCGAGCGGAACAGGAAATCCCGGATCGTGTTTTTGTGGAGCACCCGGTGGATCAGCAGCCCCTCGGGATGCCGCTCGAAGTAAATCCGGTAATCCTTGGCGCGGTAGCGGTGGAGCGTCCGCCCCTCGCGCGTCACCCGCCCGAACCCCTCCTTGTCGAGCGGGTCGGACTCCTCCGGCAAAAAATGGAACTCCGAGAGCAGCTCGAGCTGGAGATCCTTCGGCAGCGCCGCCATCTCGGCGGCGCTGATTTTGTTGAAAATAACCTGGAACACGCCCCCATCATTCGCGCGGATCGGGCGCGGATGGCAAGAAGGGAAATTTTTGCTGGCGAATCGTCCGGATGGTGGTATCTGGGCATTTCATCACAAAATCACCATGAGCGTTCTTGTTGGAAAACCCGCACCCGATTTCAAAGCCGAAGCCGTCCATCTCGGGCAATTCACCGAGACCGTTCTCTCGAGTTACCGTGGGGTCAAATACGTCGTCCTGTTTTTTTACCCCCTGGACTTCACGTTCGTCTGCCCGACCGAGCTCCACGCGTTCCAGGAGAGGCTCGAGGAGTTCCACAAGCGCAATGTCGAGGTCATCGGCTGCAGCATCGACAGCAAATTCTCGCACCTCGCCTGGCTGACCACCCCGAAAAAGCAGGGCGGCATCGAGGGCGTCGAGTATCCGATCGTCTCCGACCTCCAGCGCTCGATCTCGCGCGATTATGACGTGCTTTCACCCGACGGCGTCGCCTTCCGGGGGCTCTTCCTGATCGACCGCGAAGGCATCGTCCGCCACCAGCTCGTGAACGATCTCCCGCTCGGCCGCAGCGTGGACGAGGCGATCCGCATGGTCGATGCCCTCCAGCATTTTGAAAAACACGGCGAGGTCTGCCCGGCGAATTGGTCGCACGGAAAAGACGCCATGAAGGCGACGAAAGACGGCACTGCGGATTACCTCAGCAGCCATTAGCGGAGACGGTTCCCGCTCTCCCTGCAAGCTGCCCGCAGAAAACTTTTCGCGGGTCGCGACAATTTCTGGACGGCAAGGCCGAGAACGTGCAGTTTCTTGCGACTGCCGTTTCAAACGGCCAACATCGTTTTTTCCGCCTGTGTAACAATAGCTTTTTCCAACCCGCATGTCGTCTCCAACAACACCTTCGAGAGCTTTCCCTCCAAGTGGTGCGCAGGCGGCGGGATCTGTTGCCGGTGCCACGGCAGAGGCCCAGAGGAAACTCATCGAAATCTGCGGGAATCCGGTCGCGGAGGCACTGAACGGTATGCGCACTGGAGCCGGCGGCCTCACCGCGGAACAGGTGGAGAAAGCCTTCGAGGAGTTTGGCCCGAACGATCTTTCCCACCGGAAGGAACTGGGGTTTTTCGGGGAGATTCTCCAGCGGTGCCGCAACCCGCTCGTCATCCAGTTGCTGGTCATCTGCATCGTTTCTGTCTGCATGGACGACGTTCCTTCTGCGACCGTCGTGGGAGCGATGGTGGTTCTGAGCGTGGGGCTCGCATACTTTCAGGAACACCGATCGAGCAAGGCGGTCGAAAAACTCCGGGAAATGGTCCAGACCCAATGCCTGGTGACCAGAAACGGCGCCGAGTTCGAAATCCCCGCCTCCGAAATCGTCCCCGGCGACATCATCACCCTCCAGGCCGGGGCGATCATCCCCGCCGACCTCCGGCTCATCGCCGCCAAAGATTTTTTCGTCAGCCAGTCGTCGCTGACCGGCGAGTCCATGCCGGTGGAAAAAAATGCCGACCCCTCGGAGATTGCCGGGCGCGGCGTCATCGAGCTTCCCAACGCCTGCTTCCAGGGGAGCAACGTGCTGAGCGGTTCCGCGCGCGGCGTCGTGGTGAACACCGGGATTCGCACCCATTTCGGATCGATCTCCGAAAAACTCTCCGGCAGGCGCGTGCAGACGAGCTTCGACCGCGGGATCGCCGGGTTCACATGGCTGATGATCCGCTTCATGGTCGTCATGGTGAGCGTCGTGTTTCTCATCGTCGGTATCACAAAAGGCAACTGGGCGGAAGCGCTCCTCTTCGGCCTTTCGGTCGCTGTCGGCCTGACCCCGGAAATGCTGCCGATGATCGTGGCGGTGAACCTGTCCAAAGGCGCGATGGCCATGTCGAAAAAGAAGGTCATCGTCAAGCGGCTCAACTCGATCCAGAACTTCGGTGCCATCGACATCCTCTGCACGGACAAAACCGGAACGCTCACCCAGGATCGCGTCATCCTCGAAAAGCACGTGGACGTCACGAACCGCGAGAGCGAGGACGTGCTCCGCTACGCCTACATGAACAGCTACTACCAGACCGGGCTGCGGAACCTGCTCGACCGCTCGGTCCTCTCCCACTCGGACCTGGACGTGGACAGGGACTGCCGGAAAGTGGACGAGATCCCGTTCGACTTCCAGCGCAAGCGCATGTCGGTCGTGGTGGATTACGAGAGCGACCACGTGCTGATCTGCAAAGGCGCTGTCGAGGACATCTACAAGGCCTGCACGCACTACCAGGTCGATGACGAAATCCACGTCATGATCGACCTGATCAAAAACGACCTCCTCGAGGAATACGAGGAGCTCAGCAGGGACGGCTACCGGGTCCTCGGCATCGCCTACCGCGAATTCCCGCAGACCAAGCAGGTGTTCTCGGTCGCCGACGAAAGCGACCTGATCCTCCTCGGCTACATCGCGTTCCTCGACCCGCCGAAAGAATCCGCCGCCAAGGCCATCGCTTCTCTCAAGCAATACGGCGTGGCCACAAAAATTCTCACGGGGGACAACGCCCTCGTGACAAAAAAAATCTGCAAGGACGTGGATCTGGAATTCGGCGAGGTCATTTCCGGAGACCACCTGATCGGCCTGAGCGAGGACGAGCTGGGGATCCTCGCGGAAAACAACAACGTTTTCGCCCGCCTCACGCCCTCGCAGAAGGAGAGCATCATACTCGCCCTCCAGAAGCGCGGCCACGTGGTCGGCTACATGGGCGACGGCATCAACGACGCCCCCTCGATGCGCGTAGCCGACGTCGGGATTTCCGTGGATACCGCCGTGGATGTCGCCAAGGAATCCGCCGACATCATCCTCCTGGAAAAAAGCCTCATGGTCCTGGAAGACGGGATCATCGAAGGCCGGAAGGTCTTCGGCAACATCATCAAATACATCCGCATGGGCGCCAGCTCGAACTTCGGCAACATGTTCAGCGTCGTGGGCGGGAGCTATTTCCTGCCGTTCCTCCCGATGGCGCCGATCCAGGTGCTCGTCAACAACCTCCTCTACGATGCCTCGCAGGTCGGGATTCCCTCAGACTATGTCGATCCCGAATATCTGCTCACCCCCCGGAAATGGAACATCGGCAACATCCAGCGGTTCATGGTCCAGATCGGCCCGATCAGCTCGATCTTCGACTACGCCACGTATTTCCTGATGCTCTATTTTTTCAACTGCATCCTCTTCAACGCCCCGCAGAACATCCCGCGGGAATCGGCGGATTTCATCGCGGCCCATTTCCCCCAGCTGAGCCCCAAGGACTACTTCGAGCACCTCTTCCACACCGGCTGGTTCGTGGAGTCGATCCTCACGCAGACGCTGATCGTCCACATTATCCGCACCAGAAAAATCCCGTTCATCCAGAGCATCGCCAGCCCGTTCCTCCTCCTCACGACCGGCGTCGTGATGGGCATCGGGGCCTGGCTGCCTTACAGCCCGTGCGCGAATTACCTCGGGCTCGTCCCGCTGCCGGGCGTTTACTGGCTGTGGATTCTCCTTTTCCTTGTCAGCTACTCGATCCTCACCCACTTTGTGAAGGTCGCCTTCCACAAGAAGCACGGCATCGACTGATATGAAAAGCCTCCTCCACGCCCTGAACGACGGCCGTCTCATCGAACTGCCCGACAACGACAAGACCATGGCGCTGGAGTATCTGGCCGCCCTCCTCGAAGCGATCCCGGACATCCATTTCGGCGACGAGGGCATCGCCGAAAGAGTCCTTTCCCGGGAGCAGTCGTTCAACACCGGAATCGGCAAAGGCTGGGCCTGCCCGCACGCCCGGTTCGCCGGCGACGGCGAGGTCGTCTGCGCGGTCGGATGGAGCCCGGACGGCATCGACTACGGCGCGCCGGACGGAATCCCGGTCCGTTTCATCGTGATGTATTTCGTCCCCGAGTCGCAGAAAAATTCCTACCTGAAGGAGATCTCCTCTCTGGCAAAGGCGATCAGCACCCTCCCCGCCCTGCAAAATCTGGAGGCACTCACCGACCTCGCCGAGGCGCGCCACCGGCTGCTCGATGCCGTGAGCATGGCCGTGGAATCGACGGCACCGGACGCGCGGGCCCGCATGATCCGGCTCGAGACCCGCCACGCGCAGGCCGAAGATGCCGAAGCTCCGGTCCTGATGGACGGGCTCCTCGGTGCACTGACTCCGCTGAGCATCGTCTCCCTGGCCCCTTCCCGCTTCTTTGTTCTCAGCCAAAACGATTCGCTCGTCGAATCGCTCGAAAAGCTGGAAGACCTGCCCGCCAAACTCCTCAAGGATGGCACGTTCACCCACGCGGATCTCCACGTCGTCCTCAGATCCTCCTCCCACTACAAACCGGACCGCACGGTCCACGACTGCCTCTGCTACTCGCTGAAGCGGACATGACCACCTCCGCAAACTCGGAATCCGACCGCAGGACTCTCCTGTTCGCGATGAACCTCTCGCTCGTCATCGGGCTGCTGATGTTCGCGATGAAGATGGGGGCCTACCTGCTCACCGGGTCGTCCGCGATTTTGAGCGACGCCGCCGAGTCGGTGGTCCATGTTGCCGCAGTCATCTTCGCCTCTCTCAGCATGCGTCTGTCGTTCCGCCCTGCGGACCGCGACCACCTTTACGGGCATGCGAAAATTTCGTTTTTCTCGGTCGGCTTCGAGGGCGCGATGATCATCCTGGCCGCCGTCTATATCATTTACGAATCGGTCCACAAATGGAGAGCCGGCCTGGAGCTGTGGAATCTGGGGCCCGGCTTGATCCTCACGGCGGCCGCGGTGGTCATCAACGGCGGGCTGGGTGCCTATCTGGTCTGGCTTGGCCGCCGGAGGAATTCCCGCATTCTCGAAGCCAACGGCAAACACACGCTCACGGACTGCTGGACGAGCATCGCCGTCCTTGTCGGCCTGCTGCTGGTGCTGACGACAAGGTGGCTGCCGTTCGATCCGATCTGCGGCATTCTCATGGCCTGCAACATCCTCTGGTCGGGCGGGAGCCTCGTGAAATCCGCGTTTTCCGGCCTGATGGACAAGGCCGACCCAGAGGCCCACAAGACACTGGTGGGGATCCTTGAGCGCGAGACGAAAGCGCGCGGGCTCGGCTACCACGACCTCCGTCACCGGAACACAGGTGACGCCCATAGCGTGGAGTTCCATCTCCTGTTTCAAGAAGGGGAAACCCTCCAACACGCCCATCGCATCGCAACGGAAATCGAACGCGAAATCGAAGATTCGCTGCAGCCCCGGGCCTTCGTGACCACGCACCTCGAATGCGCGTCCGATCACGAAGCCGCTCATGCCGGATAAGGGCTTTTGATTTCCATCGACCTCAAGATCCTCCGACACCGATAAAATGGAGGGGCGACCGCCGTGTCGTCCCTTGAATAAGTCGGACCGGACAGCGCCGGTCCCTCCAGATACTTGGAAGAATTCTGGCCGCTATTCCGGCGAAACCCTCACCGCAAACTCCTCATACGAAACTTTCAGTCCGGCCAGCTTCGCCGCGTATGCCAGCACCGCGGACCCGGGCACGTTGTCGAGGGACAGCGTGATATTTTTCGAAAAAGCCTCCGGCACCGCCCAAACCATGTTCGGATGGAATCCCTGCGGCGCATTCCGGTTGAGAAGTTGGAAAATAAACTCGAAGGCCTCGTGCGCCGAGGTATCCCGCAGGTCCACCTTGGGAACAATGATCGCGTCGATCTTCTTTTTCATCGCCAGTTGCCCGGCCTGCTTCGCGGCGATCAGTCGCAGGTAATTCTGGACCGCCTGATTTTTCGGCTCCTTGGCGGCCATTTGCTCGAGCATCGCCTTCGCTTCAGCGAGATTTCCGGACTGGTAGGCCTTCACCGCATCCTGCATGTCCTCGGCCGCGAAGACTGAACCGACAAAACAAACCGACAAACCGGCGCACACCAGCCAGCGAATCTGCGATTTCTTGGTCATGGCCCGAACGATTTATTCCCGCACAGGCACGACGATCACCGGACATGCGCTGTGCTTCAGGACGCCGGTCACCACGCTGCCACCGAAAAGATGGTAGAGCGCGCCGTGCCCGTGGGATCCGAGGAGGATGTAATCGGCCGCCCGGGTTTTTGCCTGGTCGATGATTTCGTCCACCGGGTTCCCCAAGCAGGCTTCACACGCGACCTCGAGGCCTTTGGAGCGGAGCGGGGCGGCGAGCTGCTCGAGGCGGCCCAGGGCGACATCCGTTTGCTCGTCGTCCAGTTCGGGCGGGGCCGTGGCGATCAGGTCCATGGCGGCTCCGGCGGGGACGTAGGTCGCGACCGGCTCGACGACATGGAACAGGATCGCTTTGGCATCGAGCTTCAAGGCGAGCGATTCGGCTTCGATCAAAACCTTGGGAGCGATCTCACTGGTATCCAACGGAACAAGGATTGTGGCCATGCGTAATTTCTAGCCCATCGATTCTTGGCTTGCGAGAAAAACCCGCGATACTCGGCGGGGTGGAGGAACTTTTCCCAGTCGCTGTTTCGGAGGTCGCCGCAGATGCGCCGCTGGCCACCCGCATGCGCCCCCGCACCCTAGAAGAATTTGCCGGCCAGCAACACATTCTCGGGCCGGGCAAGCTCCTCCGCCGAGCGATCGAGGCCGACCGGATCTCCTCGCTGATTCTGTTCGGCCCGCCGGGCACCGGAAAGACCACCCTCGCCCAGGTGATCGCGGGCGCAACCAAGGCAAAATTCGAGCGCCTCAGCGGGGTCGAGAGCAATGTCGCCGACATCCGCCGTGTCGTGGCCGCCGCTTCCGCCCGCAGGTCCCACACCAAGACGATCCTTTTCATCGACGAAATCCACCGCTTCAACAAGGCCCAGCAGGATGTCCTTCTGCCGGAGGTCGAGAACGGCGTCGTGCGGCTCATCGGCGCAACCACCCAGAACCCGTTCTTCAGCGTCAACAGCGCGCTGCTCTCGCGGTCGCAGGTTTTTCAGTTGCAACCGCTCTCGGAGGAAGACCTGAACTCGCTCATGCGCACCGCCCTTGCCGACAAGGAACGCGGGCTGGGAAATCTCCAAATCGTCCTCGAACCCGAAGCCGCCGCCCTCCTCGCAAAACTCAGCGACGGCGACGCGAGAAAATCCCTCAACGCCCTCGAAATCGCCGCCCGCACAACCGCTCCGGGCGCGGACGGAACCATCCACATAGACCTCCACGCCGCCGAGGAAAGCATCCAGCAGAAGGCCGTGGTCTATGACGGCACCGGCGACGAACACTACGACACGATCAGCGCGTTCATCAAAAGCATGCGCGGCAGCGACCCGGACGCCGCGCTTTACTGGCTCGCCAAAATGCTCCACGCCGGCGAGGATATCCGGTTCATCACCCGCCGGATCGTGATCTGCGCGAGCGAGGACATCGGGATGGCGGACTCGAACGCGCTCGTCGTCGCCATGGCCGCCCAGCAAGCGGTCGAGTTCATCGGGCTCCCCGAGGCAAACCTGATCCTCGCCCACGCGACCGTCTATCTGGCCACCGCACCGAAAAGCAACCGCTGCACCGTCGCCATCGGCAAAGCCTCCCAGGAGGTCCGCGAGGGAAGGACCCTCGCCGTTCCCCCCCACCTCCGCGACGGCCACTACAAAGGCTCCGAGCGCCTCGGCCACGGCAAGGGCTACCAATACAGCCACGACTTCGAAGGTTCCTACGTCCCCCAGGCCTACCTCCCCGAGGGCAGGACCTACTACGAACCCACCGAAAACGGATTGGAAAAACGCGTCAAAGAACGCCTCGCCCACTGGCGCTCGATCTACGATGCCGCCGCAAAAGAAACCAAGCCGTAGAGATCCTGCGGGCCACGGGCAGGTTCTCCCCCGCTTGGCACCTCCATTCGTTTCCCCCCACAAAAACCGCGAGAAATGAGGCGAAAAGTTAAACTGACATTTTTTCGCATATGGCCCGCAGAGCCTTTATTTATGCGGTTTCCAGAGTAAAAACGGGCGCTGGAAAAAGCGCGGTGAGGGAGGGATTCGAACTCTCCTGCGAAAACTCGGAACAATCAGACAGCCAGTCAGTTAAGCAAGCGCCAGAAAGCGGGTATACACAAATACGCGCACAGATTCCAGATGCGCTGGGACGGGATCTGTCCCTTGTAGTCGCTTTCTGGTCAAAGCTCTCCCCTCCGCTCAAGGCGGCAATTCTCGCCATCATTCTTTCGTCCACCGCAGCAACGGAGGGCGAATCATGAACGGTGCATTTCGCATCGGAGGCAACCTGCCGAAGAGAGGGGGTGAAACAGATGGAAAAAGCAATTGAAGCCATGAAACAAGGCCGGATTCTGCTCGTTGGTGAATTCCGCGGGTCACGTGTTGAAAACATCAGCTACGTGGACAAGAAGACCGGCCAGAAGAATGCGTTCATATCAACGACCTACCTCGTCGAAAGGATCGGCGGGGCGGAATCGGTGATGATCACCCAGCCCGCCGCTGACGGGGTTGTGGACGTGTCCACGGTCAAGGTGAATGCCGTAAAGGGCAAAACCTACGCCTTCGAACTCTCCGGGCTGGAAAAGGTCCGTGGGGTGCTCAAAGCACGGATGCCCGTGGGGGTTGACCCCCTGCCCGTATAACAGGGATTGAGGCCCGGATGGCCCCGCGCGAGCGGGGCCGCCGGGCCTTAACCTTGTTATATATGGAACAACTCCACAGAAAATCATGAGAAAGAGCCAGACAGCCTTCGAATTTTCAGCCGAGAGATTGGCGAGCCGGGGCCTCTACATGTGGACATTCACATTCAAGGACGTTCTTGCCATCAAGGACACGCGGAAGCTCTGGAATCATCTTCTGACCCTGCTGCGAAGGAAATGGCCGGATCTGTGCGGCCTCCGGGTGTTTGAACTCCATGAAACCCACGGCCTGCATGTCCATCTGGTAACCAATCGCTACATTTGGGTTGTCGAAGCCCGAAAGCTCGCCAAGAAAGCAGGGTGGGGGCGAATCCATGTGCAGCGAGCCAATGCCGAAGGAGCGAAATACCTGGCGAAATACCTGAGCAAAGAGCGGGAGCCCTGCCTCAAGCGTTGGAGGCTCTGGGCTGGCTTCGGAAAATGGGACTGGTCCAGAGTGAAGGATATATTTGCGGAGAGCCCGAAGCGGGTGATTTGGGAAGCCTGCAAGGAAGCCCTGCACTGGGAAGGGAATCGAGATTTTCTTCAAAAGCGGAATCTGGTCGATCACCTCTACCTGCGAACGGTCGAGGAAGGCTGGGAACTTGGGCGCGGTCCCGGCGGGCTTTTTTACAACGAATGCAGCCCATCTGAGTTGCTGGGGGCTCCCAGGGGCGGTGCCCTGCGAGGTTGAAAAAGCGTGAACGAAAATAAATCGACAATTCCAGGGGCAATAAATACAAACGGTTTATGTGCTCTTACTTGCCCCCGTCGAAGGTGCTCCGCAGTTGGGCGTTTTACCTGCAATCTCATAACTGATGAGTGATCCATATTACGACAGCAAACGCAAGGTCGCGGAAAACGAGGCTGAGCTTGATCTCAAGAAGTCGATTCAGCACTTGCTCGTCGACGTTCACGACGAGTCTCTAGACGCGAGACAGCCTGATGCACAGCGGTTGGGCCGCGTTATCGCCCGATTTGCCTCCATGCTATCTGTTCTCAGCGAGCAATCCGATAAATTAACTCGTAGAATCGTTCGGCTTACTTGGTCTCTCGCCATTCTTACGGTTGCACTTCTTATCCTCACAGGGTACCTCTGCTATGATGCTTACTCCAAGACACAACGCGATCAGCAGCAACACCAAGATTTCGCCCAACCATAGCAAGCGAATCCATAATGCTAAATGTACAATGTCGAACAGGGCATTGCCTAACTAAGAGATGCAAATCACCCTCTCCCGAGCCTTTATATTTATAGTGCGCGCCTTCGCTCCCCCCAAGAAGAATTTCGTGCCTGTGCTCGGGAGAGGGTGACTGATCTTATCTCATATTTTATGAAATTCAGTGAGCGATATGGCTATACGCCAATCAACAAAGTTATTCAAATAGATGGCCTCAACGATGCGCTCCGTAACTCGATATGGAACGTCCTAGATGCGACCGTGTTCTCGGATAAGTATTTTCTGAAGCATCGATATAACGACTATGGAGTGGTTGCCGAGAAGGCACGCATATATAAATTCAGTCAACGCCTCTGGGCAGACTTCTTTAAGCTTCCGGTGGATAGTCGCGATGGGTTCCCAGAAGGCATTCTTAGAGACATTCGCAATTGGTATTTCAATGCCGACTGGTTTCGCGTTTATGATTTTCTAGAGTTTTTTGTATCTCTTTATCCGGAGGCGATTGAGAAATTGAATGTTGCATTAGAACGAGAGTTGGCCGGCTACCGAATTATAGATGGCCACGTTACACCCATCATCGATGCTACAGAAGTATCATCTATTGAGAAGGCACTCTCCGATGATGACTTTCCACAGGTAGCACAGCATTTAAAGACAGCATTGGATCATTTGAGTCGCAAGACAACCCCCGACTATCGAAATTCAATTAAAGAATCCATCTCAGCGGTAGAATCTATTGCAAAAGAACTAACAAATAACAAAAAGGCAATGCTTCCAGAAGTCTTAAAACATTTGGAGGCGTCTCGAGGCTTGCACCCGGCGCTCAAAGAGGGATTCATTAAACTTTATGGATATACTAGTGATGCAGATGGCATTCGGCATGCATTAACTGACACAGAAAATCTAACTCAGGCCGACGCTATTTATTTCCTTGTTTCATGTTCTGCATTTATTAATTATTTAAAGACATACAAGAGCTAATACAGCGTTACAGCCGACCCCAGCCGCCGCTCGTTACTTTCTTAAGAATGCTTTTTCTTGCTATCCACATCACACCGGAGTTTCACCGCCTGATCAGGGATAGCTGAGCTTGCCGTTCGCTCTACACAAATGCAGCTTACACTCACAAACTCTATTCGAAAGATTTGGCCTGACGCGATTCATGCATTTGGGAAACTAGCGAAATCAGAAAAGAACGTATCGTTCAGGTTGCCAGATCTCCTAGTTCCTCCCGACATGAAAGGCCTTATATCGATATATGCTGAATTGCCACTTCCTGGTTTAGTCGTGTATCCAGCGTTCTCTATGATCAGCTTGGTCAATGAACCCGGTGAATTAGATTCTGCGAAACAATCATTGTATCACGCAAAGATTGTTTTTAATGAGACATTTATCGGAGACACTGATGATCCGCAGAACAGGCGGATGTTTCTAAACGAATTGGTTTACTGTATTGACGCGATCTCACGCCACGGGAGTGGCCACGTTGATCCCATTTTCGGGAATCGTCCGGATTTTGATATTCCAAAGGATCTGACCGATCTCTGGGAATTTCAAGTTGAGGCGAAGGAGCAGACAAAATCATCAATTCTACTTGTCGATTCCATCCTGTATGCGGCAATGAAAGAAGAACCTCAGCTTATCTACTCGCTGGATGATCGTCAGTTTGAAGAGTATGTTGAAGATCTCCTCAGACGTAAGGGCTTTAAGACTGAACTTACAAAGAGGAGCCGCGATGGAGGCAAGGATATTATAGCTGAACGCATTGATATCGACGGCACTCATCGACTTATCGTGGAGTGCAAGCACTATACGCCACCCAACCATGTCGGCATTGATGTGGTGCAACGGCTTTATGGCGTGCAAGAGGCATTGAGAGCAACGCGAGGAGTTGTGGCGACATCGTCCTTCTTCACAAATCCTGCGAAGGAATTCGCAGGAAATGTTTCATCCCGCCTTACTTTATGGGACTACTTTGATATAGGAACTCTCACAAAAGAACTGTGCGAACAACACTCTGTAGACAACTGAATGCCCGCGCGATTATAAATTGCCCTATGCATTAGAAAACTATTCTTGCGATCTGAGCGAAATCGCAAATGTTACCCCTAGAGGAGGGGTTTGGGGAAACGTGGTTCCCCAATCGTTCCTGGTGAATCAAATCCCCCCAAGGCATGCCGGGGCCGGAGGCTCCGAGCTCATTATATGGATTCTGCAGCATTCCCTTCGCCACAAGGCCCGGAATTCTCTGGCGGATCGGCTGGGGTGATGGGCTGAGCCGAGGCCGTCAGAGTATTCGGAGAGGGCGTCATCGTTGCGAAACTTCATTCAAGGCAGGATGTCAGGAACGCGGCGAACTTGCGCCGATTACAGAATCCGGCCACCCCCTGCGGAGCCAATCACAAAAATCAGTGCTGTTCGGATATGTTCGAAAAGTTCAAATATATTGTTGACATGTTCGATACGTTCGCTATGTTTTGTTCGTTATGAAAAGAAAATCTGTGAAAAAATCACCAGACAAGGCGCGGACAGCGGCTCCAACTGAACGCGTCCCTGCACGGGTGTTGTCTCCAGGTCCCAGTAAGATGTTTGTGGAATGCACGAACGGGGATGTCCTCGTAATGCCATCACCCGCCGAATTGCTGTTGGAAGCGGAAGATGAGCCGAATTATCTTGATGCGAGAGTTTACATCCCGGTTATGAGAACTCTTCGGCGCAAGGGGTTCAGTTATCGGGAAATTGCTGGCTGGCTCGGCAAACGGGGCGTTCCGATTGATCACAATGCGGTATATCGCATCTACTCAGCTTCTCTTTCTGGCACTCAGTTGCAGTATGAAGAGGAGCAGGCGGAACGCGAGGCCAAGGAGTAATTATAGCGGAATTTCTAGCTATGAACACCACCCTCCAAATTCCATGTGACAGGCTCCTGAAGAAGCGGGATGTTGCCGACCGGTTCGGTTGCTCGTTGCGGACAGTGGAGCGAGAGGTGGTGGACGGGCACTTGAAAAAAATCAAAGTTCGCGGGGGCGTGCGGTTCCGGGAAAGCGAAGTGAACAGAATTATCAACGGGAACAAATATGATCTTCAAAGTTGAAAAACGGCGGTGCCGGAAAAACGGGGCTCTGTGCCTGACGCGGAATTACTACCTGCGCTATCGCTTCGGCGAAATGCTCGTGGACCGGTGGCATTCGCTCGGGGTCACGGACAAACAGGTTGCCGAGAAGAAGGCCCAGGAATTCCGGAGGGAAAAGGAACAGGAGGAGGCGGGGATTCTCGAACCGAAAGTCATCCGGATCGCTGCGGCCAGACCGCTCGCAGAGCACCTGGGGGAATACGTTGCCGATCTGGAGAAGCGCAATCGTGCGGGGCGCAATGGCCGGGGCGGGCGTCAGCTTAAGATGCGAGTGAGCACGCTGCTCAAAGAATGCCACTGGAATATTGCCTTCAATATCACAGCGGATTCCTTCATTGCGTGGAGAAGCCGTCAAAAGAAGTCGGCCCGGACGCTGAACCACTACCTGCAAGCGACAGTTTCTTTTCTGAACTGGATGGAGCGGGTCGGCCGCATCAAGGGGAACCCGCTCAAGTTTGTCGGCAAGATTGATGAGCGGGGCAAAGCTACGCGGGTTCGCCGTGCGTTCACCGATGAGGAGTTGCGCCGGTTGGTCACAGGCTCGGGGCCTCGCGGAATCGTCTATTTCGTCGCCGGACGAACGGGGCTGCGCCAGGACGAACTGCGCCAGCTCATTTGGGAGGATATTCAACTCGATGAGAAAGTCCCGACCGTGCGCGTTCGGATCGCCTGCGCCAAAAACAAGACGGAAGAATATGTGCCACTTGTTCCCGAGGTGGTCGAGAAGTTGAGGGCTCACCGTCCGGCCAAGTTCAAGCCGACCAATCTGGTGTTCGCCAGCGTGCCACAGGCCAGAACCTTGCGGACGGACGCTGAAAAGAACGGGATCGCATACCGCGACGAGTCGGGAAGATATGCCGATTTTCACGCCTTGCGCTACACTTGGAATACTTTCTTAAAACGGCATGGGATCGTCGATGAGCACTCGATGAAAATACTTCGCCACAGGGATACGAAAACCTCGCTGGGCTACACCGACCTAAAGCAGTTGCCGATTTACGAGGCCGTCAAGGATCTGCCGCGCCTCATGGGGTATACACAAATACGCGCACAGATTTCAGGCGCAGAGGGGCAAAACGGGTCGCAAGCTGTCGCAACGAACGGGGAAAATCAGCTCTCGCAACCTGCTGATAATGAGTTGGCTAGTCGCGAAATGACGGTGCCTGTCGCAAGGTGGCAAAAACCGGTGAGGGAGGGATTCGAACCCTCGGTAGCCTTTTGGACTACGGCGCTTTAGCAAAGCGCTGCTTTCGACCACTCAGCCACCTCACCAACTAAATTATATTGAACGACTTGCGTCCTGTTTGTAACCGCTGATTTCCGAGTCTTTAAGTCGTGATATCAGGCCTACCATTTCCACATGGCTACCAACCAAGCCGGACTCAAGAGAATCTGCAAAAATCTCTCTGTCAACGGTCACGCCGTTTATTTTGCGTGGTTTTGCCTTCGCGGCAAGCAAATTAAGCGCTCGATGCGGACGGAGGGCGTTGCCGCAGAGAGACGACGTCCCTTGGTCGGGCGATGGGGAGGACGAGCATTTTTCGAGAAGAAACGCATCGGGGGCCTCCCCCCAAGAGGATTCTTACACGCCACGGAAAAATGACGGCGGCAATGGCGATCCATTGCCTGACGCGGAACGAGATTTTCCTCTTTTACTGCGGCCCCGCGTTGGATAGGCTGTGGGCGATGGTCAAGAAGCTCCTCCACACCCGATACCGGGTTTCCGACCTGGAAAAAACCGTTTCGTTCTACCAGGACGTTCTAGGCCTCGAGGAAGTGCGGAGAAGCACCAGCGGCCGCGGCTCACAACTGGTCTTTTTCAAAGCCCCCGGCAGCGAGGAACTGATCGAAATCTGCAAGTTCGACGAAAGCGGCCCCGTCCAGGTCGGCCCGGACCTCACGCACCTCGCGTTCGAGGTCGAGGACTTGGACGCATTTGCCGCGCATGCCGCTTCGCTTGGATACCCGCTCAGCGACGGCCCCCACCGCGCCGCCAGCGGATCGGCGATCGCCTTTATCGATGCCCCGGAGGGTTACGAAATCGAGCTGATCCAACCCGCGAAAGGCGACTGATGGAGTTCGACTGGACAGAAAGCTCGTTCGTCCCGCAGGACATCTCCCTGAAGGAAATCGAGGAGGCGTTTGAGGACCCCTTCAGCATCCGAATCATGCCCGAACTCGACGAGGTCGCAGGCCGCGAAGCCAGGTATTTCCTCCTCGGCAGGGCGATCTCGAACCGCGCGATTTTCTCGGTCTTCTGGACGGACGGCAAGCGCTACCGCGTGATCTTCGCGCGGCTGATGGCTCCCGAGGAAGAGACGTTTTACGACAGGAAAAATTCCGAGGCCAACTGATCATGCACATTCTCACAAAATGGAAGGATCTTCCGGCGTTCTCAAGCGAGCAGGAAGAGATGGAGTTCTGGAAACAGGCCGCCCTGGACCCGCGGCTGATGAACGGTTCGATGCTCAAAACCGACAACCGGGATTCCACAACGATCACCCTCCGCTTCGACCCCAGAATGCTCGCCCGCATCAAACGCCTCGCCCGCTCCCGCTACCTGAACTACCAGAGCATGATCAAGCAGTGGCTCAGCGAGCGGATGGAAAAAGAGCTCCAGTAACGCGCTGGAGGGCGCTGCGCCGTCAGCGCCCATTTTTCCCCAATCCGATAAATGGGACGGCACGGCGGCCGTCCCTCCAAATCATGTTGATGGACGACCCAGGCCGGCGGCACCCGGCACATCCAACTCTGCACGAGGGATTCAATACGCCGACGATTGTATTTCTCACGGTCTGCACGGCAGGCCGCAAACCGGTGCTCGCGGACGCCGCCGCACATTTGACCCTTCGCGAAGCATGGCATTTGGCCGGATCGTGGAAGGTCGGCCGATACATCATTATGCCGGATCACATTCATTTGTTTTGTGCGCCAGCAGAATTTTCACCGCGGCCGCTCAAACAATGGGTGGCTTACTGGAAATCCCACGCGGCGCGCCATTGGCCACGACCGCAGGATGCCCCGTTATGGCAGAGGGACTATTGGGACACGCAGTTGCGTCGCGCGGAAAATTATTCCGACAAGTGGCAGTATGTGTCCCAGAACCCCGTGCGTGCAAAGCTCGTGGAGGAAGTCGAGGATTGGCCGTATCAGGGAGAAATGAATGTTTTGATGTGGTAAAAATGGGACGGCACGGCGGCCGTCCCTCCAAGGAACATCGGCCGCCCGCGCGCTGGAGGGCGCTGCGCCGTCAGCGCCCATTTTTCCCCTATGCGAGCGGTGGCGGGACGGCGGGCTTTTTCTTCGACCTTCCCCGGAAGCAGCTCCCCGTGCTGAAGCGCACCCATGCCAAGCGCAGCCAGCGGATCAACGCCGCCGCAAGCCAGAGCGCCCAGACGAGCATGAGGAGCCGGAACCACCAGATCGAAACCGAGACGCATCCCGGCTGCGGAAGTGCGTCCGCGCACCGGGCCTGATACCACCGGAGCGCTTCGCGCGTGGAGCCGTTGCCCGCGATGAACATCTCGGGATTTCCGAGCAGCCCCTCGGCCACGACCGCGACGAAGACGCCGAGCGCGGCCGCGGTCAGCGCGATGAGAAACAACTGCAGGAGATTGAATCCCCACGCCGGCAGCTTGATATACGAGTCACTTCCGCGCCAGGAGAGATAGAACAACCACCCGACCACGACCAGCGCCGCGGCCAGCGGCACTTGGGTCAGCCCGATGCCGAGCAGCATCCACTCCCGGGTGCACAATGGCGACGAAGAAAGCCGGCCGAGCAACCATGCCGCGATGAGCGAGCAGGCGAGCACGGTCCAGAATCGAACTGCAGGCCCGCGAAGCGGTCCGTCCGCCCAGAGGACCCAGCGGCTGTCGGGGATGTTGACCACGGTGTTGATGTTCGCGCTGCCGACCGGGAGTTTGACCTGCTCGACGCGCGAGCGGTTCCCCAGCGGCGCGCTGGTTTTCCATTCGACCTGCACGGCCTGTTCGCCCGGGCGGAGCGGAACGATCAGGTTGCGGGAATCCATTCGGACGGGGATGGCGGCCCCATTGAGCGTGAGCGATGAGACTTCCGCGTAGGACGGCAGCGTGATGGGAAAATCCTCCCCGAGGCTGCAGCGGAGGCCGAGGTTCAACGCGGACGTCGCCTGGCGCATGCCCAAAGTCACAGTGTGGGCGGCTTTTTCCACCGTGACCGTTGCCCCCGGAATCGCCTCCGGGCGGCTGATCCCGAGCTTCACGCTCTCACCCGGCCACGGATGCCACACGGGCACGAGGTCCGGGTTTCCCGGCTCAAAGACCGGGGCCAGCCCGGAGATCGTAACGTTCCAGACCGGCGAGGCGACCAACTGCCAGACTTCCGCCCACGAGTCCTGCGCGTCCGCTGCCAGCGACAACGAGGCCGAAGGGCTCAGCTCGCTTTCCCACTGGAACGCATCCTGCTGCGCGCCGAGCCGGACCTCGATGAGCCCGTCCTTGATCTGCGCGTTCGAGGTCAGCACGTTCTCGCCTTCGAGGAGCGGGACGCGGAGCGCGATCGCCTTGCCGCCGGGCGAGAGCCGGGTCACCGTCGTGTGCACCTGCCAGACCAAGCCGAGTTCGATCCGGCGTTCGACCGATGCCAGCGCCGTGAAATCCTGCCGGTCGTAGGCCGCCTCGCCGGGCGTCGTTTTCAGGATTTTGGAAAAGAACACTTGCTGGTCCGGGACCCCGCCGGCGGAGACACCGTTGACCGTCCACTCGGGCGCCTCGATGACCACCGAGCGCGGCTTCAAAAGAAACGTCCATTCCCAATCCGGCACATCCGGCAGCAGACCGGCCACCTTCACCTCGTGGACTCCCTGCGGTGAGGGAATCCAGAGGTAGCCGTCCTCGCGGCGCAGGGCGGTCGCGGGCTTGCCGTCGAGCGAAACCGACACCGGCGACCACGCGGGAAGGCGACCTGGAAGCGGAACGGCGACAGCGATCGCGGCGTTGATCTCGACATCCATTTCGAGCCGGTTTCCCGCGAGGCGCAGCGTGGCCTGCGGGATTGCGGCGGCATTCGGGTAGGCGTCCGACTTTTCGGTGAGCCGCGCACGCAAGGTGTTGAGGAGCTTTTCATCCGGCATCTGCGCGTTCGCCGCGGGGAGGACAAGCAAAAACACCAGCAGCGCGGCGGGTAGTCCCGCCGCCGAAAGCGCGGCGCGTCCCCCGCGCAACAGAATTCCCGCAAGGCCAAGGATCAGCGCCACGCGCAGGACCGCGAGCAGGCGCTCGACGGAGATCGGCACCATGACCGGATGCACTTCCTGGGATGCCGTCACCGGGCCGTTCCACCCGAACGACACGCTCCGCCACGTCCAGTCGGGAACCCCCGGCCCAGTCTGGATGCGCTCCTTCGTGTCGTATGTGAGGTTCGAGATGTCTTTGTTGGCTTTGTCGAGCTGCTGCCGCTTGCGCAAGGAGTCGCTCGCTTGTGCCGGTTGAAAAGCCAGGCCACCCCCTTCGGAGATCCCTCGCGGTGCCGGAGAGTTGGGCGCAGCGGCGGCGAGAGATTGGTTTTCGGCCGCCACTCCAAACGGAGCCGGCGTCTCCGCGACAATCGGAGCCGGCGTCTCCGCAAGCGACGGGTGCTCCATCTGCGGGTAGATCGCCTGCTGGATCTGGCGCGAGGCAAACGGGAACACGATGAAAACAAACACGGCGATGACGAGCCATTTTCCTGCGAGCAGAATCCACCGGCCCCAGCCCTCGCGGACAACGCGCAGCAGCGCGAGCGGGATGAGCAAGCAGAGCCAGATGTAACGCGGGGCGCCGGGTTCGTGGTAAGCGAGGCCGAAGGCGACAAATGCGAGAACAGCCACGCGCCAGCCCCAGAGCTTGCCGACGGCGAGCGAGAAAATCAGGAGAAGAAAAAGATCGAGGAGCGTCCACGAAGTGAGCCAGTCACCCTGGACCCAGTCCGCGCCGAAGAGCGCGAACAGCCGCCAGCCGGGCGGGAGGTTCAGGGTCACGCGGAGCGCCTCGGCATCGGTCTGCCAGCCGCTCGCGGAAATTTGTCCGGAGCGCGGCATGCGGCCGTTCGCCTCGAGGTTGACCGCGCGGGTGCGGATCTCGACGCCCGGCGCGCCGTTGAGCGGGCTGCGGGTGATGAGCTGGCCATTGCCGTCGCTGCGCACGGAACCGAGGTCCTGGCCCTCCGCGACATCGAGCCTCCAGATTTCCTGCATCTGCCCGGTGAGTCGGTCGCGGAACGTGAACGCCTTCCCGTTTTCATCGAGCCACCACTCGCGGGCGATGTTCAGCCCCGCGGGTTTCTGGAGCCCCATCCCGCGCATGCGTTCCTCGATACGGAACGGCGTCGCCGTGTCCCACCGGTAAACCGGGAGCTCGCGCCATTGCTGCGGGAACGCGATCTGCGAAACATCGACCGACGGGCTCCCGGCGATCTCGACCATGCGGAAATCCGGGCGCGAACGGAACGCGACCAGCTCGTTCGGCGCGGCGGGTTTCTGGCCGGACGCAAAACGGAATTCCTTCGGGTTGTCGAGCCGGAACGCCGAATACTTGACCGTCCACTTGCCGGGCCGGACCTGGGCCTTCATCTGCCCGTTTTCGTCCACGGCCACCGGCAGCGGGCCTTCGAGCAAGGCCAGTTGCCAGCCTTGCGGAAGCACGGCCCCCAGCGCCTCCTCGCGGCTTTTGCCGGAGACAATCAGCTCAACTTCGCCGCGCAGCCAGAGCGGGATCCCATCTTCCAACTCGGCGAAGAGTTTCACGGAAAGGAAGTCCTTGTCGGCTTCGCCGCTTGCGGCATTGCGCTCGAGCCAGAGCTGGCCGGAGGCGTCCCAGACCGGGTTCTCGACCGGTTTGCCATCGAGCGTGAGCGCGATCATCCCGACCGACACCGGAAGCGCGAGCGCCTGCGGGATTTTTTTCCAAACAAACCCGCCCTCGATCCGGTGCGTGCCCGCCTGAAGCTTCACCCCGGGATGCCCGTCGTGCTCGACGACCGACACCGGCGCACCGTCGGATTTCACGCCCTGCGGCCAGTGGTCGCCGCCCCCGGGCAGCGGGACCCACGACTCGCCGAACACCGAAACCGAAAAATCAAACCGCGCGCCGTCCGCCCGGACATCGAGCGCCAGGCGCGACGGCCAGAGGCAGAAGTGCTTGTCCGGCGCATTGTAGGGCGTCGGCCAGTCGCGGTGGTCCTGCCCCCAGAGCACCCAGCCTTCCCACGCGCGGAGCGGCTCGGGAATTCGTTGGTCGGTGGATGGTGAAGCGAGAACCATCCCGCAGGCCGCCAGGAGGATCGCAACCGGTGAAAAAACGGAGAGTTTCATGGCGCCGCCCATTCAACCTTTCCCTGGCATCACATGCCAGTGATTTCCACGACCCCGGAATTCGCTTCCGGGTTGCTGGAGGGACCGGCGCAGTCCGGTCCGATTTATTCAAGGGACGACACGGCGGTCGTCCCTCCATTTCGGAAATGGATTTCGGCAGATGCTCTACACCAGGCTGCGGCGCTGGCACCCGATCCAGGCGGCGAAGAGGCCGATGACGATGTGCGAGCAGAGGACCCAGACGCAAAGCCCGGCGGGGGAAAGCGCGGTTTGGACGACCATCTGGACGATGTCGTAGTAGCGTTCGCCTTTGAGCGTCTGGAGCACGCCGGACCAGCTCCAGTAGGCGGCGATGAACGGCCGGACAAGGATGCCCAGAAAATCCGGCAGGGCGAGCACGGCACCCGAGAGCGGGAGCTGGAATCCGACCAAGTAAATCGAAACCAGCGACGCCTGCTCGGCGGAGCCAAGAAAACTCGACACCGCCAGGCAAACCGAGGTCATGGCGGCATTCACGAGGATCAGGAAGACCAACTGCGGCCCGAGATCGCCCGGAAACCCGCAGATGTAGTGGACGAACAGCCCCATCCACACCGACTGCGCAAGCACCAGAAATCCGAGGAAGACCGCCTTCCCGGCCACGTAGCTCAGCGGGCGCAGGCCGGCGAGCTTTTCCTTTTCAAAGATGAGGCGCTCGGCGGCGATCTCGCGGCCGGAGTTGTTCGCGCCCATCAGGGTGAGCAGCACGACCTGGAACATGACGATCCCGGAAACGAGGCTCCCGATTTTGCTGGACTGGATCAAAAACTCCTTCGCCTCGACGAGCTGCTGCACGACATCGAGCCCGAGCCCCATGCTCAGGTTCTTCACCGCGGGCAGCCCGTTCCACGCAAAGATCGCCACCAGCACCGGAAACCCGAAAATCAGGCCGAGCTGGAGGGCGAGCTGCGCGCGGTTCCGGAAAAAAATCTTGAGCCGGCGGGAGAGCAGGGTGAGGAACTGGCTGATGGCACCCGGGCCGGGGAGCGAAGACGAGAGCGGGGGCGATGCCGGCAGGGTTTCGGCAGCGGGGGCGGACTCGGTGGCCGCGCTGTCGAAGCTCACCGACCTGGCCAGCTCCCTGCGGTCACTGTTCTCGGAAAATGCGTGCCGGTGCTTTTTCCACGAATGCGCCCACTCCTTGCCGGAGCGGACTTCCAGTTGCTTGTAGAGATCCTGCGCGTCATCCGCGCGGAAATAATGCGTGAGAAACTGGGGCGGGCCGTGGTAGGCGACCACCCCCTCGTAAAGAACGAGCACCGAGTCGTAGAGCTCGACATGCCGGAGGCTGTGCGTGACCGAAAGCACAACCCTTCCCTCCGTGCGCGAGAGCCCGTGCAGAAGATGGACGATCTCGTCCTCGGATTGCGGGTCCAGGCCGCTTGTGACCTCGTCGCAGAGGAGCATCGCCGGCTTGCTCACGAGTTCCATCGCCAGGGCCAGCCGCCGCCGCTGCCCGCCCGAGAGCACGCTCACCAGGCGGTCGTCGAACTCGCCCATCCCCACCTCTTTGAGCACGTGGTCAACCGCTTTTTCGAGCGCCTCCGCGCGCATGCCCCGCACCCGGAGCCGCATCGCGTAGGTCACGCATTCGCGGACGCTCAGCTCCTCGTGCGCGATGCTGAACTGCGGCACGTAGCCGATCTCCGACGGGGAAAAATCCTGCTCCGCCACGTCGCGGCCGTTCCAGAATATCGCGCCTTCCTCCTCGCCGGGCGCGATCCCGGTGATGACCTTGAGCATCGTGCTTTTCCCGCAGCCGGACGGGCCGATGATCGCCCCGAAATGGCCTTTCGGAAAGGAAACCGAGACATCGGCGAGGAGCGGGCGAACGTCTTCGCCGCTGCCGATAAATAATGTCACGTCCTTGAGTTCGAGCACAAAGCGATACACTGCCGGATTCCCGCACGCATTGACAACGCAAAAGCGCCAAACTTTTTTTCGCGGAAGGAGGTGCCGGTCGCCCTGCTACCAGGGGTTGCAGCCTGAGGAGTGGCCTTCCCTGTCGCCCATCATGTCCCCCTTGCCCATTCCTTTGACATCGGCCGCTATCTTTCTTTAGAGTCATGGCTTGCTTGGTTGACGATCTCCTGTTGGACCGCTGTCGTTTTCTCCCTTGTGGAGAGCTGACTGCGCCGCCTATTTCAGACCGCGAAAGCGGGGGGCGAGGAGGCCGCCAACGACCAGGCATAGCGATATGAAGCAATCGTTCCAAAGAATCCCATCTCTCCTCGTCGCATTTTTTTCGACTGCAAAAGGCGCGGCCAGCCGCGCTTGCCGGTATCTGCGGGACGGGTGGCTGGCGGCGGCTCTGCTTCTCGGGGTTGTTCTTGGCGCGCAGGGCTTCCAGTGGGGAAAATACGACTGCCTCAACCTGGACCGCCTGGCCCTCCGGAACGTGACCATGAAGAAGCTCCCGTATCTTCACCCGAACTATTTTGCCAAGCCGCCGTTTTACACCTACCTGAACCACTTCCTCGCCCGCGTGCCCGCGGAGGCCGTCAGCCGGAACATGATCTGGCTGGACGCGGGCCAGCGCAAGCAGGTGTTCCTGCTCCTCCGCATGGGCCTGGCCCGGTCGCTCAACCTGGCATTCTTCGCCGGCTCGGTCGTCCTGTTGTTTGTTCTCGCGCGGGAAACCTTCGGTCTTCCGGCAGCCCGCCTGTCGGCCCTGCTGCTGGCCACGTCGGCTGGATTCGTTCCCTACCAGGTCTTTTTGACGAGCGACCTGGCGCTGGTCTTCATGATGCTGGCATCGTTCGCATGCGCGGTGAAAATCGTGGAGCGCCCCGGGATGGGGATCTCGGTGGCCGCCGGCTTGCTGGCCGGGCTTGCGGCAGCGACCAAATACAACGGGCTTTTCGTCGCGGCGGCACTGCCTGTCGCCCACCTGCTGGCGAGCCGTGGAAACCCGGTTCTCGCCTGCCTCCGGAGGCCCGCCGCATGGGTTTGCGGGCTCTGCGTGCCGCTGGGATTCCTGCTCGGAAACCCCTATGCGGCTCTCGACTGGCCGACGTTCTCGGGCGACTTCCTCTACAACCTCAAAGCCACGCCAGTTTTCAATGGCGTGACGCAAGGCCACAGCTACGCCGGGTTTTTCTGGGCGTTCGGCGAAATTTTCGGCTGGCCGGGAACATGGCTCGTTGTGGCGGGGATCGTGGCGGGGATCGTTTTCCTGGCGGGCCGGAACAGGAAAAATGCCTGGCAGCCCTGGGTCCTCGCGGCCGTTGTGTTCATCATCTACGCTTGGAAGATCGGGAGCTTTCCGCGCATCGAGACCCGCTTCGTTCTTCCGACCGCGCCCTTTGCTCTCCTGATGGCGTCGGCGGGATTTGAAAGCCTGTTGCGGGTGAAGTGGCTGACGGCCCCCGTTGTCGCCGCAGTGCTTTGCTACAACCTGGCCTGCGGCTGGTGGGTGGGGACCATGTTCCGGCAGGATCCCCGCATGGTGGCGCTCGATATTGCCCGGACGCAGGTCCGCGCGCAGGACACGGTCGAGGTGAGCCGCTCCATCCCGCGCATCCAGGACCTCCCGGGCAAGAACATCAAAGTCTTCAAGATGCCGAACTGCATCGAGATCACCGCCAGCTTTTCCAAGATTTTCGCCGGGGATGAGCAGATGCAGGGGATGATGGGCCGCTGGATGACCAAGGAGGGTCCCGAATGGTTCACTCCCCGGGCGCGCGCAGAGCGAAACCCTGATTGGATCTTCTGGTCGTCCATCGATCTCGAACGCATCGTCCAAAACGAATACGAGGCGCTTTTTAAGGACGGCTCCGGCTACCAGGTGGTTTACGATGCGCTATCGCCGAAATTTCCGTGGTGGACATATCCGCGCAACACGGAATTTATCCGGAACCGGGTGACCGTTTGGAAAAAGGTGCCCGCCGCCCTCTGACCATGAGTTTGAATCCCATAAAACACCTCCGGGAGTTCCCGTTTCAACAGTCCGGCGAACGCCTGGCAACCGCAGCCCGCCGGTTGGGGCTGCTCGACAAATGGCTCCTCCTGGCCGTCGTCCTCGGTTTTGCGCTGGGCGTCCAGGGGCTGGGCTGGGGCCGATACGATTGCCTGAACAGCGATGCCATGGCCTTCCGGACAATTTTTGCGAAAGACCGTCCGCCGATGCACCCGGGCGAGTTTCTCAAGCCGCCGTTCTACACCTACGTCAACCAGTTCGCGGCCCGTCTTCCAGCGACCGCCGTCAGCACTCTCGCCTTTTGGAAAAGCGACAAAGAGCGGAGCGAAATCTATTTCCGGTTCCGCCTGTTTCTGGCGCGCTCTCTGAATCTCGTCCTCTTTGCGGCCATGGTGGCGATGGTGTTTGCTGTAGTCCGGACCTATTACGACCTTGCGGCCGCACGGGTGGCCGCGCTTCTCCTGGCGACGTCCGCGGGCTTCGTCTGCTACCAGATTTTTCTGACCACCGACCTGGCTCTGGTCTTCATGATGATGGCGACGTTTGCCTGTTCCTGCGCGATTGCCCGCAAGCCGTCGATGGGCATCTCGGTGGCGGCCGGGCTCCTGGCAGGCCTGACGACCGCGACGAAATACAACGGACTGGCCGTGGCGGTCGCACTCCCGGTCGCCCATCTGCTGGGAAGCCGCGGAAACCCGGTTCTCGCCTGTCTCAAGCGGCCCGCCGCATGGGTGTGCGGCCTCGCTGTCCCGGTCGGGTTCCTGATCGGCAACCCTTACGCCGTCCTCGACTGGCCGAAATTCCACTCGGACTTTTTTTACAACTACACGACGACGCCGGTTTACGGCGGGGAGACCAGTGGCAACGGATACGCTGCCTTTTTCCAGGCATTCCCGGAAATCATCGGGTGGCCGGCGACAGCCATCGTCATCTGCGGGGTGCTGGCGGGGCTGGTCGGGCTGGCGTTCGGCTTCAGGCGCAGCGACGCATGGAAACTCTGTCTGCTGGCGTTCGCGGTCTTCGCCCTCTACACATGGAAAATCGGGGCTTTCCCGCGGATGACCACTCGGTTCGTTCTGCCGACGGTCCCGTTTCTGCTGATCGTTGCCGCAGCGGGGTTCGGCATCCTGGCCCGGATGAGATGGGTTTTTCTGCCGGTGCTCGCGGGAGTTCTTGTCTATAATCTCGTTTGCGGCTGGTGGGTGGGCGAGCTCTTCCGCGGAGATCCCCGCATGAAGATGCTCGATGTCGTCCGCGATCGGATCACCGGCGAGACGGTCGTCGAGGTGAGCAAATCGATCCCTTCGATTTCCCTCATGCCGGGACGCGACATCCGCACCGTGAAAATGCCGGGAGCCATCGAGCGGGGGGCGCAGTTCGACAAGATGTTTGCCGACAACGAGGCGATGCAGAAGCTCCGCGCAAAATGGAAGAGCAAGGATGGGCCGGAGTGGTTCACCAAAGAAGCCCGCGCAAAACGCGGCCCCGGGTGGATCATCTGGAGCTCGAAAGACGTCGAAAAAATCGTCAGGTCCGAGTATCTGGCGCTCTTCGACCCGGCTTCGGGCTTTGAGGTCGTTTTCGACGGAGCCAGCCCGGTCCGCCCCGAGTGGGCGTATCCCCACCAGCCCGATTTTATTGAAAACCGGGCCACGGTGTGGAAAAAGATCTCCGCTCCACAGCCGCCCGCCACATGAGCAAACCACTTTTTGTTACCGTCGTTGTCCCCACTTACCGGGAGCGCGAGAATATCCCGCTGGTGGTCGGGCGGCTCGACGAGCTGCTCGGGGATTTCGAATGGGAGGTCGTCTTTGTGGACGATGACTCCGACGACGGATCGGCTGAGGTTTTTCTCGATCTCGCCCGCCGGCATCCCCGCGTCCGCGCCATCCGCCGGATCGGGCGCCGCGGGCTCGCCACGGCCTGCCTCGAGGGGATGGCCTCGAGCTCGGCCGAGATTTTTGCCGTGATGGACGCCGACCTCCAGCACGATGAAACTGTCCTGCCAAAGATGATCTCGGCCTTCGCGGACGATCCCGCGCTCGATCTGGCGGTGGGGACGCGCTACACCGGCGACGGCGGGTTCAGCAACTGGTCGAAGCGCCGGCAGTTCGTCAGCAAGTTCGCCACCTTCATCGAAAAATCCGTCCTGCGCACCCCGCTTTCGGATCCGATGAGCGGGTTCTTCGTGCTGCGCCGGAGCCTGTTCGAGGATACCGTGCGCCACATGACCGGCAGGGGATTCAAGATCCTGCTGGACATCGTCCTTTCCGCGGGGCGCGAGCTGCGGACGCGCGAGTTCCCGTATGAGTTCCGCGCCCGGCAGCACGGCGAGAGCAAGCTCGATGTCGTGGTCGGCCTCGAGTATCTCTACCTTCTCGTGGACAAGACGCTCGGCCGCCTGGTGCCGGTGAGCTTTGTTCTCTACGTGCTGGCCGGCCTCTCCGGGCTCCTGCTCCACCTCGCGATTCTCGGGGCTCTTTTCCGCGGCGCGGGGGTTCCCTTTGTTGACGCGCAGATTTACGCCACCGTGGTCGCGATGGTTTCCAACTTCCTTGTCAACAATGCGGTGACGTTCCGCTCGCGCCGCCTGAAAGGTTTCCTGCTGGCCGCGGGGCTCACGGCCTACATCGCCATCTGTTCCTTGGGCGCGATCGTGAATGTCCAGTCCGCGAAATATCTCTTCGATCACTCGATCCTCTGGTGGTTTTCCGGGGCCGCAGGCGCCCTTATCGGCGCCGTGTGGAACTACGCGGTCTCCACCCAGATCGTCTGGACATGGCTCCCCTCCATGCTCAAGAAAAAGAAGCCCTGATGTCGCCGGAAAACCTTGGGGCCTCAGGCGATAATATCCCACGCAATTTATGACATCCTTGAAGCCGCTCCTTTCCTCCGCCGACCGGTGGCCGCTCCTCGCCAAACCCGCCAAATGGCTGCGCCGCCAGATTTTTGCGGTTTCGGAACAGCAGGTTTACGACGCCATTTACTCGGAAGAATTCGCCCGGCTCCAGGAGGAGTTCGGCCAGGGCGACCAAGAAGTTGGAAAAAAGCGCCTGCGCGACCCGAGGAAATACGTCATCGAACTCCGGCGTCTCCTCCAACAAAACCTCCGTCTCGTTGACCACCTCGGCCTTTACGGGCGGCCCCCCATGGACATCCTCGACCTCGGTTGCGGCCCGGGCTATTTCATGAAAATCTGCCAGATGCTCGGCCATCGGGCGTCCGGCCTGGACATCGACGAGAGCAGGATTTTCCGGGAGCTGATCCGCGTGCAGAACTTGCGCCGGTTCATCATCCGCATCGAGGCGTTCACGCCCCTGCCGGAAATGGAGACGGCGCCCTACGACCTCATCACCGCTTTCGCCATTTGCTTCAACAACCACGACACCCCCCGGCTCTGGACACCCAAAGAGTGGGCGTTTTTCCTCGATGACATCGGGCGGTTTCTCAAGCCCGGCGGGAGGCTGCATCTCGTGATAAACGCCGAGCATGGAGTCCCGCCCGGCCAGGAGTTTTACACGCCGGAATTGCGCGGCTTCTTCCTCTCGCGCGGCGCAAAAATCGACGGGGCGAGGGTCGCCCTCGTGAAAAAATAGCGCCTGGCTCAGGCGATCGCGAGTTCGATCTCCCGCTGGCCCAGCGCGATTTCGAAGAGGACGGGGACATCCGTGAACTCCTCGAGCATCTGGCGGTTTCCAAGGCCGGACCCGGCGGATTCGCGCGAGAGCGAATTGAGGATGATCCCGCGGCATTCCAGCCCGCGGGCCCGGATGCTCTCGATCGTGAGCAGCGCGTGGTTGACGCAGCCGAGCCGGTTCGCGACGACGACGATCACCGGCAGGCCGATCGCAGCGGCCAGGTCGGCAACCAGCGTCCCGTCCGCGATCGGGACCAGCCATCCGCCGGCCCCCTCGACCAGAACGGATTTCCTTCCCGCCGAGACCGAGCGGAACCAGGCTTCAAGGGCCGGAATCGAAATTGTGCGTCCCTCGTGACGAGCCGCCAAGTGCGGGGCCACGGGTGCCCGCAGCCAGAGCGGGTTGACCTCGTCGAGCCCCAGCTCGCCATCGCAGGCCGCTCGCAGGACCTCCGCGTCGCCGCGGTCGCCGGAACAGATCGGCTTGAGCGCGATCGTGTCCAGCCCGGCCCGCCGGAGCGCCCGGGCGAGCAGCGCCGTCACGAACGTTTTCCCGACCCCGGTGTCGGTGCCGGTAAGGAACGCCCTCATTTCTTCGGGGTCGTGGATTCCAAAAAGACCCCTTCGAGGTCGCGCTGCGGGCGGCGCGACGTAACGAACCGCGCCCCGGATCCGCGCACCACTTCCTCGATCTTTTCGCGCAGACCCTCGGGCGCGTCTTCCACGACAAATTCCGTCTGCCGCTCGATAGCGGTGAGCTCATCGAGGCTGCCCTCGCGCACCATTTCTCCGCGGGCCATGATTCCCACGCGGTCGCAAACCTCCTGGACCTGGCCGAGCAGGTGCGAGGTCAGAAGCACCGTCTTCCCGCGCTTTTTCAAATCTAAAATCAGATCGCGGATCTGGCGCGAGCCGACGGGGTCGACCCCGGCGGTCGGCTCGTCGAGGACGACGAGCTTCGGGTTCTGGACCAGCGCCTGCGCCAGGCCGATCCTCTGGAGCATGCCTTTCGAAAACCCTCCCACCCGCCGGTGGCGCGCGTCTTCGAGGCCGACCAGCGAGATCAGGTCGGAGATCCGGGAACCCAGCTCCCGCGCGGGAATCCCGCAGATTTTGCCGTAGAACCGCAGGGTCTCCTCCGCCGTCAGGAACTTGTAAAAGTAAGGGTTCTCGGGAAGGAACCCAACCTCCGCGCGGCTCTGGTAGTCCCGGCTGTCCTTCCCGAAAATCGCGGCCTCGCCCTTCGTCGGCGTCACCAGGCCGAGCAGCACTTTGAGCGTGGTGCTTTTGCCGGACCCGTTCGGCCCGAGCAGGCCATATACCTCGCCCTCCTTGACGGTGAGGCTCAGGTTCTTGACGGCGACGACGCGCTGCCGCCGCATCGGGACCGGGTAAATTTTCGTGAGGTTTTCGACGGTGACTGCATTCATGGGATGATGAGAAATCCGCGCAGGCCCTCCACGCGCGGGATGGTTTCGAGGCGCTCGTTTTCGATGTGGCCCGCGAGCACGCTCCGCCGGATCGCGTCGAGGAACGCGTCGGCTTCGTCGCCTTGGGCCACGACTTCCACGCGGCCGTCGGGAAGGTTCTTCACCGTTCCCGCCACATCGAATTCGCGCGAGAGGTTTTTCACCGTCCAACGGAACCCCACCCCCTGCACGCTGCCTTCGTAGTGAACCTGGACGGATTTCATGGCAGACAGAGCATGCACCGGTCGCCGGCATTTTTCAAGCGACTCCGCTTCTCAGCGCGTTCACCCGCCCGACCTTTTTCCCGTGGGACAAAGAGATCGGATCGGGCAGCTCCCGCAATCCGGTGCGCCGGCTTTGCAGAACTCGCGGCCGAGCGAGACGAAGTTGACGTGAAGGGAAAACCGCAATGCCGGAGGGATTTTCCGCTGGAGCCGGTCCATGTCGCGCGGCGCGCAGTGGCCGTCCTTCTGCGTGGGCCGGACCCACCCGATCCGCCGCGCGATCCGCCAGCAGTGGGTGTCCACCGGGAAAACCTCACGGCCGAGGGAATACATCATCACGCACCGCGCGACCTTTTTCCCGACGCCGGGCAACGAAGTCAGGAACGCCTCGCACGCCGCATCGTCCAGGCCTTGCAGGGGCGCGAGCGTGAGCCGGCCGAACCGCGCGATGATCGCGTCGCAGGTGCTCCGGATAGCCCGCGATTTCTGCCGGTGGAGCCCGCCGGGGACGAGCGGCCGGGCGATGAATTCGGCCGGGGCCTCCGCCAAGCGCGAAAACGCGGGAAATTCCTCCCGCAGCGCCGCGTAGGTGCCCAAGTAGGACGACTCCTGGGTCTTCGTGCTGCAAAAAATGAAAAGCAGCTCGTCGAGCGGGTTCTTCCGGTTGAAGTGCGCATGGTCGCCATAGCGCCCCCGCAGAATCGCGGCCACGCGGTCAGGGGTGGGTGCCTTGGAAGAGGCTTTCATCACGGCAACTCAGGGCCCGGATTTCCGCCGGAGCTTTCGCAGGACGATCTGCCCGGCTTCTTTTGTTTCCTCGACGCGCAGCAGGAAACAACTGGCGATATAGACCAATGAGGCGGCTCCCATCGTGACAAAGAGCACGAGGGCTCTCTGCCAGAAGACCGGCTTCGGGAAAAGGGATGGCGCGAAGTGCATGCCTGCCCAGCACGTCAGGCCGAGCGGCACGGCCGCTAGTGCGCAGCGGCCGAGGGCGGCGAGAAACCGGCGGCTGTCGAGCGTGCCGGCCGGGCCGAGCATCAGGAAATAGAGCGCCGCAAAATTCAGGGTGGCGCAGATCGTGGTTGAGAGCGCGAGCCCGCGGTGTTCGAGGCCGAGACGGAAGACGAAGAAGTAATTCAGGGTGAGGTTCAGAGCGATCGAGGCGAAGCTGACGAGCATCGGGGTCCATTTCCGGTCGATCGCGTAAAACGCGGGCGAGAGGACTTTGATGCACGAATAGGCGACGAGCCCGAGCGCGTAGAACTGGAGCGCGAACCCGGTTTGCAGGGTGTCGTTGGAGCGGAATTCCCCGTGCTGGTAAATCAGGCCGATCACCGGATTGGCCAGAAACCAGAGCCCGACCGCCGCGGGAAGCGTGAGGAAGACCGCGAGCCGCATCGCCTTGCCGAGCGTCGGGCCGAACGTGCTGGTATCCGCGCCCGCCGCGATCCGCGAGACCACCGGCAGGGTGATCGTCGCCACGGCCACCCCGAAAACCCCGATCGGCAACTGCATCAGACGGAACGCGCTGTTGAGCCAGGTCACCGCCTCTTTTCCCACGTAGGACGCGAAGCTCGAATTGATGAGCACGTTGATCTGGACCGCGCTCGCCGCGATGACCGAGGGCACCATCAGCACGAGGATCCGCTTGATGCCGGGATCTCCCCAGCGGAAATCCGGGCGGAACCGGAACCCGACCCGCCGCAGGCTCGGGAGCTGGACTGCGAACTGCAGAAACCCGCCGACGAGGGTCCCGATCGAAAGACCGACCAGCGCCTTCTGCCCGAATCCGGGGTCGATCAGCCAGCCGAAAAGCGCCCCGCCCACAATCGAGCCGACGTTGAAAAAACTCGAGGCCATCGCGGGTGCGGCGAAGACGTTCCGCGAGTTCAGCATCCCCATCACCAGCGCGGCGAGCGAGACGAGCAGGATGAACGGATACATGATCTGCGTGAGCACGATCGTGAACGCCGCATCCTGCGGCGCAAAACCCGGAGCGAGCACGCTGATCAATTCCTTGGCAAAGACGATGCCGAGCAGGCTGACGAAACTCATGAACACAGCCGCGAGCGTCATCATTTTCGAGGCCAGCACCCACGCGGACGCCTCGCCTTCCTTTTTGATTTTCTGCGAGAAAACCGTGACGAACGCGGTCGAGAGCGCCCCCTCCGCAAACAGGTCGCGCAGGAGGTTCGGGGCGCGGAACGCGATCAGGAACAGCCCCATCGACGCCGTGCCGAAAAGCGAATTGAAGAGCACCTCGCGCACGAGGCCGAGCACGCGGCTGCACATCACGGCGACCGCGATGATCCCGCTGGCTCTGGTGTTGAGTTTTTCGCTCATCGTGCCGACGCCTTGCGCAGGCGCTCCATGATGGCCGCCCCGAGGCCGCTCTCCGGGACGGGCTCGGCGACGATCATGTCGAGCCCGGCTTCATCCAGCCGCCGCATTGCCCCGTAAAGGTTCGCGGCCGCTTCGCGGAGGTCTTGAGTTTTTGAAAGGTGCTCGACTCGGGCGAATCCATCTCCCGCGCATCGCCAGGCAAGGAGCCCGAGCAAGGGGGTCGTGGGGCGGCCGTCCCGGCTGCCTGCTTGTTGGAGGGATAGCAGGCGGGACGCCTGCTCCACGGGCTCCGCGAGCCTCATCGGCGTCGCCGGGGCGTAGTGGCTGAGCAGGCCGCCGGGCGCGGAGATCCCGGCCACGGACCCATGCACCGGACCGAACGGAGCCAGTTCCTCCGCAGTGACCGGGCCGCTGCGCAGAATGTGAAGCCCGTCGCCGTTGACGAGGACGATCGTGGACTCGATCCCGTGGGTGCAGGGGCCGCCGTCGAGGATGAGCGGGACTCTTCCGCCCAACTCGGCGAGAACATGCGCGGCGCACGTCGGGCTGATCCGCCCGAACCGGTTGGCGCTGGGCGCCGCGACCGGCTTCCCGAATGCCTCCAGCACCGCCTGAAACACCGGATGCGAACTCATGCGGACCGCCACGGTTTCCTGTCCGGCGGTCACCAGGTCGGGGACGATTTCCCGGCGCGGCAGCACGAGCGTCAGCGGGCCGGGCCAGAAATGCTCCGCGAGCCGTCGCGCGGCCTCCGGAGCGACCGCCAGCCGGTCGAGCCAGCCAACCGATGGAACGTGAACGATCAGCGGGTCGCTCAGCGGACGCTCCTTGGCCTCGAAAATCTTCGTGCAGGCGACGGGGTCGAGCGCGTCCGCCCCCAGCCCGTAAACCGTCTCGGTCGGCAGGGCGACCAGCCCGCCGTCCGCAAGAAGCCGTGCGGCGGCGGGAATTCCCTCCCCGGCGGCGGCGACGTGCGTCTCGACTTTCACGTTGGAAGGGTGGGTGTGTTCAATCTGAAAAAGCTGTTCGAGCCACGTATACCAAAGACGGGGATGCCGTGGAACACGAAATCGAGACCGCTCAAAAAGGCTAGCCTGCCAAGATGCTCGTGAGATGATGCCGCGGTGCTTCCCAACGTCGTTCTCATCGGATTCATGGGCTGCGGAAAATCCTCCGTCGGCCGCCGGCTCTCGTTCCTGACCGGACACCGGTTCGTGGACACCGACGAACTGGTTGCCCAGGCTGCGAACAAGAGCATCCCGGAGATCTTTGCGGCGGGTGGCGAGGAAAGTTTCCGGGACATCGAGGAGCGGGTTCTTGCCGACCTGGTCGGTGTGGCGGGCATCGTTCTGGCCACCGGAGGCGGTGCGGTCCTGCGCGAAACCAACCGGGCAGCCATGAAAAAGATCGGCACGGTCGCTTGGCTCGACGCCGACCCGGACGCGCTTTTTGAGCGCGCCTCCCGCAGCCAGCGACGCCCGCTCCTCCAAACCGACAATCCCAGAAAAACCTTCGACGAACTCCTCGCCTCCAGACGCGCGATTTACAAGGAGGCCGCAGATTTCCGTCTCGACTCGACCGGCCTCGCCCACGACGACGTCGCCCAAAGCATCCTGGAACAGACGATGCGCCTGCAGGCCCGGAGCGTTTGATCTCAGAGCCGCGGGATCGTGATCCCGCGCTGGCGCATGTATTTTCCGGCGCGGTCGGCGTAGCTGGTCTCGCAGATATCGTCCGCGAGGAAGAAGACGACCTGGGCGAGCCCCTCGTTGGCGTAGATGCGGGCCGGCAGCGGGGTCGTGTTCGAGATTTCCAGGGTGACGTGGCCTTCCCATTCCGGCTCGAACGGGGTCACGTTCACGATGATCCCGCAGCGGGCGTAGGTGGATTTTCCCACGCAGATCGTGAGGGCCTCGCGCGGGATCCGGAAATACTCGACGCTGCGGGCGAGGGCGAACGAATTTGGCGGGACGATGCAGACGTCGGTCTGCATGTCCACGAACGATTTCTCGTCGAACGCCTTCGGGTCCACCATCGTGTTGAAGACGTTGGTGAAGACCTTGAACTCGTCTGAAACCCGGAGGTCGTATCCGTAGCTCGAGAGCCCGTAGCTCACGACGCGTTTGCCGTCTTCGTTTTGCTTGACCTGGCCGTCCACAAACGGCTCGATCATGCCTTTCTCAACCGCCATGCGGCGGATCCATTTGTCGGAACAGACTGACATAAATCAGAGGCCGGGGATTTTGAGCCCGCCGGTGAGCTTGCCCATCTCGGCACCGGCGATCGCCTTGGCGTCTTCGAGCGCCTGCCGGACTCCGGTGAGAACGAGGTCCTCGAGAAATTCCACGTCCTGCGGGTCCACGACTTGCGGGTCGATTTTGATCGAGACAATGTCGCCCGCGCCGGTGGCTGTGACTTTGATTTTTCCGCCGCCGGCCGTGGCTTCGATCGTGCGGGCGGCGAGTTCGTTCTGGGCCTCGGCCATGCGTTCCTGCATGCGCTGGGCCTCCTTCATCATCTTGGCGATATTCATGCGGGGGCAGTGTGGAGTGTGCTTTTGAAAACTTCGAGGGCTTTCTTGATGAACGGGTCGTTTTTGAAGTCTTCGTTCGGGTCAGCGGGTGCCGCTGGTGCCGGGGGGGCGGAGGCTTCGGGCTCTTCGCGCACGGGAGTGGGCACGGGCTCCGGCTGGGGCTCCGGTTCCGGGGCGGCGTCCCATTCCAGAACCAGCCGGACCGTCTGCGACAACGCACGGGTAAGTTTGGATTCCAGATCCTTGATCCCTTTCTCCAACCAGATCTCCGCATTTTCCTTCGCGGATTCCGGGAACCGGACAAACATCCGCCCGCCTTCCAAGCGGTCGAACGTTCCCTCGCGGAGCCAGCCGTAGCGGATCAGGGATTCCTTCGCGAACGACTCGGCGGTCGTCTCCCATGCGGTGGCCGCCGAGATGACAGTCTCCTCGGAATCGGCAGGGGCTGGCGGGGCAGCGGTCAGGGGTGCGGGTTCGGCCACCGGCTTGCGGCTTGCCGGCGCGACCGGTGCCGGCCGGGGAGGCGGGGCTTCTCCGCCGCTCAGATTCGTGAGCGTCTGGATCACGTCCGCGAGGCTCGTCTCGTCAAGGAGGTGCAGGGCCTTGATCACCGCGACATCGAGCTGGAGCTTTTTGTCGGCCACCCACTTCATCCGGGTTTCGGCCTCCCCGAAATGATCGACCAGATCGAGGAGTTTTCCCTGCGGCACGGCGGAGGATTGGCCGGTCGCCACCGAGACCAGCAGGTCGCGGAGATGGGCGATCAAATCCGACGTGAGGCGGGAGAGATCTTTCCCGGCATCGGATTGTTCCGCGACGATTCCCAAGGCGCCGGCCGCGTTCCTCGCGAAGAGGTTTTCCGCGAGCCCGACGACCGTTTCCTTCGAGGTGAACCCGAAGACATCCATCACGTCCCGCGCGTGGATTTTTTCGCCGCAGAACGCGACCATCTGGTCGAGCATGCTCTCGGCATCGCGGAGCCCGCCCTCGGCCCCCCGGGCAATCGTCTCGGCGGCTGTCGGATCGAGGGCGATTTTTTCGCTCTTCGCGATAAACATCAGATGCTTCGCGATCAGATCCGCGGGGATCCGGCGGAGGTCGAACCTCTGGCACCGGCTGGTGATCGTGGCCGGCAGTTTCTGGGCCTCGGTGGTGGCGAAGATGAATTTCACGTGCGGGGGCGGTTCCTCGAGCGTCTTGAGCAGGGCGTTGAAGGCGCCGGTGCTCAGCATGTGGACCTCGTCGATCAAGTAGATCTTGTATGGTCCGCGGGCCGGCACGTAAGCGGCGTTGTCACGCAGGTCGCGGATGTTTTCGACGCCGTTGTTGCTCGCCCCGTCGATCTCGATCACGTCGAGGCTCCGCCCGTCGGTGATTTCCTTGCAGGCGTCACAAATCCCGCAGGGGGTCGTCGTGGGGCCGTTCACGCAGTTGAGCGCCTTCGCCAGGATGCGCGCCGTGGACGTCTTGCCGATCCCGCGCGGCCCGACAAACAGGTAAGCCTGCGCGAGCCGGTTTGCCGCAACTCCATTCTGCAGCGTGCGGGTGATGTGGTCCTGCCCGACCACTTCGTCGAACGTCTGGGGGCGGTATTTTCTGGCGAAGACTCGGTAACTCACGCCGGAACATTACCGGCCCCGCACACCCGCATCCAGCAGGATTTTTAATAGAAGCAAAACGGCGTGAAAACCCGACTCGACACAGGGTCACGCCTCGCGCGAGAAAAGAGTCAGCAGGATCACATCAAAGGCTCCCCCTCCGGCACCTCGATGGCCCTGCAGATTTCCCGCCAGCCGGGGAAGTTCCATGTGTTCGGAAATCCGGTGCACTGGCGCGGCTTCACCTGCTGGATCCGGCAGTCGAGCCCGTCGAGAAAGACGCAGGCTCCGTCCGGCTGGTCGATGAGGGCGAGACCGTCGCGCGATGGGCGCAGGCGGGTGAATTTATCCACAAATTCCCGTTCGTCCATGCCGAGATGGGCGGAAATCGCCGCGATCTCATCGCTGCTCACCTTGACAAAGCCCGGCCACCGGCAGCAATTCGTGCAGCGCTGGCAGAGGAAGTGGCTCATGGGCCGACAATCAACACCGCCCCGAAGGCCATGACAAGAGCGCGAGCAGGCAATCATTCCAAGCATGTGGCATCGGGGGAAAACTGAATCGCCCGGAAACTTTATTCTTTGACGCACTGGTTTCCATGAGAGAGAAAACCCCCGCGATGATGCGACATACGATATGACCAAGGCGTGCTTTTTTCTCATGGCGGCCGCATGCCTTGCAGCAGGAGCATCGGCGTCCGGCCAGACCCTCTCCGCGCCAGCAGCGGGACAGTTTTATCACGGATCATATCCCGGCGGGGTTTCCGGCGAGGAGGACGACATCACGGTACGCGATGTTCAAAGCTACGAGGGCATTGTCGGGCGAAAGGCGGAATGGGTTTACTTTTCCAACAACTGGTATGCCGACCGAAAGTTTCCCCTCAAAACCGCGAAGTGGATCCGGGCGCACGGGGCGGTCCCGTATATCCGCCTGATGCTCCGCAGCAGGAACCATGCGATCGGAAAACCGGAGAAATTCTTCACGCTCCAGTCGATCATCGACGGCAAATTCGACGGCGACCTGAAAGCCTGGGGCCGCGCGGCGGCGGCGTTTGGCTCGCCGCTGATCGCCGAGTATGGCACCGAGGTCAACGCCGACTGGTTCGGTTGGAACGGCAGATTTCACGGCGGGGGCAGGAAAGACGGGTTCGGCGATCCCGAGAAAGCCGACGGCCCGGAGCGGTTTGTCGCGGCCTACCGCCACATCGCGGACACCATCCGCTCCGCGGGCGCCAACAACATCACATGGGTGTTCCACCTGGATGTCGCACAATCCCCCGAGGCGGACTGGAACCGTTTTGAGAATTACTACCCCGGCTCCGACTACGTGCAGTGGATCGGAGTGAGCTGCTACGGCCCGCAGAAGCCGACCGACGACGAGGACGAGGGCGCGAGCTTCCGGGAAAAATTCGATCCCGTGTATCCCCGCATCGTGAAACTCGCGCCGGACAAGCCGGTCATGATCGCCGAGTTCGGCTGCACGACCGGCAACCCGCACGCCCGGGCCGAAGACTGGGCCGGGGCGGCTTTGAGGGATATTTTTTCCGGCCGCTGGCCCAATGTGCGCGGCTTCTCGTGGTGGAATGAACGGTGGGAAAACGACGACACCCCGGCGCACAACACGACCATGCGGGTGCAGGATAATCCCGCGCTGGGAAGGGTTTTCAAGGATATCCTGAAGCAGCACGCTCCGGATCTCGCGGCCATCGGTGACAAGCCGGCGGGCCCGCCGCCACATGCCCCGCAGCCAGGCCAGCCGGAGGGCCTGCGCTGACGCCGCCATGCTGGACTCTCCCTGGCGATGGGCCTGCGCCTGTGCTGCGGCCATGTGCATCGGCCTGAGCAAAGCCGGCTTCGGCGGGATCGGCATGGTGGGGGTTTTGCTGATGGCCCAGGTGATGCCGGCCCGCGAGTCCACGGGGGCCGTCCTCCCGCTTTTGATCGTTGCCGACATCTTCGCGGTCTGCACGTTCCGGCGCTTCACGGTCTGGAGGCACCTGGTCAAAATGCTGCCACCGGCGGTTCTGGGGGTTGTGAGCGGATGGCTTCTGATGCCGCACATTTCCGCCGCGGTGTTCGGCCCGCTGATCGGCTGGATGGTCATCGGGCTGGTTGTTCTGACGGTCGCGCAAAAGCTGTCCGGGAAGCTTTCGGCGGCAGCCGTGGAACACCCGTCGATCGCATGGCCTCTGGGATGGACCGCCGGTGTGACCACGATGCTCGCGAACGCGGCCGGGGCGGTGATGACGGTTTACCTGCTGGCCTGCCGCCTGCCGAAATACGAGTTTGTCGGGACGGCGGCGTGGTTTTTTTTCATCGTGAACGTGATCAAGGTCCCCTTCAGCGCCTCGCTGGGGCTGATCAACGCCTCCTCGCTGTGGTTGAATCTCCTGCTCGTCCCCGGCACTGTCGCGGGGGTGGTCGCCGGCCGGTTTCTCCTCGGAAAGATCAACCAGCAGGTCTTCGAGTGGCTGATGATCGTGTTTTCGCTGGCTGGCGGGCTCCGGCTGATTTTGGCCGGTTGAGGGGGGGGCCGCCGCTTTTTGCTGGCACGCGGCCCCGGTCCGCGCCAAAATCCTTTTCATGCAAATCCACCTGAGTCCCCGCAACATCGCCCTGACTGGAGCGATTCACGCGTTCATCGCCGAAAAGATCGCCCATCTGGAGGAACACGGCGAACAGATCCTGGCCGCCCATGTCGTCCTCTTCCACGACCAGAACAAAAAGAAACCGTTCGTCGTGAAAGTCCACCTCGCGATCCCGGGCCCCGACATTTATTGCGAGGACGCCGAGGCCGATCTCTACGCCGCGATCGACGCAGTCGTCCACAAACTTTCCGGGCAGCTCAGCAAGCGGAAAACCCGCCGGAAAGACCACAAGAAACACCTGACCCAGCTCGAGCGCGAAGCCGCCAAGCGGGGATTCAAGCGGCGCTGAATCCCGGTGGAAGACTACAAGGTCAAACTCGACGTCTTCGAAGGGCCGCTCGACCTGCTGCTCTATCTCATCAAGCGCGATGAGGTGGACATCTACGACATTTCGATCGAGCGCATCACGAAGCAATACCTCAGCTACATGGAGGCGTTCCATGTGCTCAACATCGAGCTCGCCGGCGAGTTCATCGTGATGGCCGCCAACCTGCTCTACATCAAGAGCCGGACGCTTCTTCCCGCCGACCAGCAGATGGCCGAGGAGGACGCCTCGGAGGACGACCCGCGCTGGGAACTCATCCGCCAGCTCATCGAATACAAAAAATTCAAGGAGGCCGCGGCCAAGCTCCGCGACAAGGAGGCCCTCCAAGAAAACCTCTTCCCGCGGATCCCGGTCGTGCCGGACCTCGCCCCCGCCGAAAACCTGCTCGTCGAGGAAGTCGGGATCTTCGACCTCATCCACGCGTTCCAGAAAATCCTCAAGCGCCTCGAAAAGCAGCCGGAAAACCTGCGCGAGATCTTCGAGGAAAATTTCACGGTCTCCGAAAAGATCGACTACCTCCTGAAGGTCATGGCGGGCGGGGTCGCGATGCGGTTCGAGGAGCTCTTCGCCGATGTGGCCAGCCGTGCCGAAATCGTTGTCACGTTCCTCGCCATGCTCGAGCTGATCCGGATGAAGCAGCTCTGCGTCCGGCAGGAATCCCATTTCGGCGAGATCTGGATCGACCGCGCCGAGCACTCCACCCCGTTGTTTTCAAGAGCATGAGCGAAGAGACCCCTTCCCCGCTTCCCCGGATTGTCGAAGCCGTTCTTTTCGCCTCCCAAAAACCCGTCTCCTTCAAGGAACTGGCCGCCGTTTTCAAAGGGGCCGCCGACAGCGCCAAAGAAAACCCGCTCGTCGCCTGCTTCGCCAAAGTGAAGCGGGAGGACATCGACGAGGCGGTCCGCCAGCTCGAAGCCGAATACCTGGAGACCGGGCGGGCGTTCGAGGTCCGCGAGAGCGCGGCCGGATGGCAGCTCGTGACGCGCGCGGATTTCGCGCCATGGCTCCGCCAGCTTTTCCCGGAGAACCGCTCCGCGCGGCTCAGCGCCCCGGCCTTGGAGACGCTTGCCATCGTCGCCTACCGCCAGCCGATCACCCGCGCCGATCTGGAGGCGGTGAGAGGAGTCGCTGTGGACGGCGTGATGCAGACCCTGCTCGACCGCGGGCTGGTGCGGATCGCGGGGCGCGCCGAGGTGCCCGGACGCCCGCTGCTTTACGAGACCACCCAGTATTTCATGGAGCACTTCGGCCTCAAGGACCTCGATGAGTTGCCGAACGCCGGGGAGCTCCGCCGGATCCCCCTTCCGACCGCCACCCCACTCCCCGAGGAAAAGCCGCCCGAACTTCCCTTGGACGATAAGCCTGCGACAGAGGCCCCTATGTCCCATGAGTCTCATAATTCCCATGAGGAAACCTCCGCCGAACCCGGAAACGAGGAGCCAACATGAGCGACCTCACCGAGCTGCGGCAAAGGATCGACGCCCTGGACGGGGAGCTGCTGAGGCTCCTCAACGAGCGGACGCTCATCGCCCAGGAAATCGGGGTGATCAAAAGCCGGGAGAGCCTTCCGATCTATTCCCCGGACCGCGAGATGAAGCTGCTGCGGAGCCTGATCGAGCGCAGCGAGGGGCCGCTGCGGCCGGAGGCGATCCGTGCGATCTACCGCGAGATCATGTCCGCCGCGCTCGCCGTCGAAAAGGACGTCGCGATCGCCTGTGTCGGGCCGGTCGGCAGTTCGTCCTACCAGGCCGCTCTGGGAAAATTCGGCTCGAGCGTCCGCTACACTTTCTCCGCGGAGATCTCGGGAGTTTTTGAGGAAGTGGCCGGGGAACGCGCGGATTGCGGGGTCGTGCCTCTCGAAGACCCCGCTCATGGGCTCGTCAACCAGACGCTCGACGCGCTGGCGGAAAACGAGTTGTCGGTCTGTGCCGAGGTCGTCCTGGATTCCGTTTCCGAGGACGCCCGCTCGGCGGCACGGTATCTGGTCCTGGGCCGGCAGCCGAATGCCGCGTCGGGAAACGACCAGACGATGCTCATGCTCCGCATCGAGGACAAGCCGGGGAAGCTCGTCTCCGCGCTCGAGCCGTTCAAGGAGCTCGGCATCAACCTCAACCACTTTGCCAGCCGCCCGGCCATGAAGGGCAGCAACGACATCTTCTTCTTCGTCGAGGCCGACGGCCACACGAAGGAGCTCCAGCATTCCGACCTCTTCCGCGAACTCTCGAAAAACTGCCGCGCCGTCAAAGTCCTCGGCAGCTACCCGAAAAAGGAAGCGCGGGGGGCCGGGGAATAAAGTTTTTCTCCCCTCGCGATGAAGACGGTTCTTGATACGATTCTGGAAGACGTGCGCGAGGCGGTGTCGGCCGACAAGCTCAAGCGCCCGCCGGCCGATGTGCGCCGGATGGTTGACGATGCTCCGCCGGCGCGGGATTTTTACGGGGCTCTGGCCGCGTCGTTCGGGCTGGTCGCGGAGATCAAGGAACGCTCGCCGAGCGTCGGCCCGATGCGGGCGGTAAACCTCCGCGAGGCGCCGTCAGCGTATGCGGAATCTCCGGTCGTGCGAGCGGTATCCGTCCTCACCAACGAACGCCATTTCGGGATGAGTATCGGGCGGCTCGCAGCGATCCGAAAGCAAGTGCCCCAGCCGGTGCTGAGAAAAGATTTCATCGTCGAGGAATACCAGGTCCGCGAGGCGCGGGCGTTCGGCGCGGACGCGGTCCTGCTCATGGCGAACGTCCTCGACGACGCGCGGCTGTCCGGCTTTCTCGATCTGGCGCGCGAGCTCGGGATGGAGGCGCTCATCGAGGTCCACACCTCCGAAGAAATCGCGACACTGCCCGCCGGGGCCCGCATCGTCGGAATCAACAGCCGGAAATTCCAGTCCGCCTCGGGATTTGTCGGGGCTGGCGGTGCCTCGGAAAAGGATTTCAGCTTGGATCTGGAGGTCTTCGCGCTTGTTGACGAGCTCCCCGCCGCCGCCTTGAAAGTCGCGGAGAGCGGGATCAGCCCCTCGACGCTCGACGGGGTGCGGGAAAAATTCCAGGCCGCTCTCGTGGGGACGTCCCTCCTCCGCGACCCGCGCGGGATCCGTGCCTGCCTGCGCGAGTTTGAGGAAGCTGCGGGGAACTGAACAGGCAGGACTGCACAGATGGTTATTCGACCTTGAAGACGCGGTGGAGGCGCAGGAGTTCGAGGACGGCCTGGACCGGGGGCTGGACGTTGCGGAGGGTCACTTCCGCGCCGGCCACGGGGAGCTTGCGGTAAATGCCCAAGAGGAAGCCGACGCCCGAGCTGTCGATAAAATAGACGCTTCCGAGATCGACCTCCGCGCGCCGGACATCGGGGTCGAACCGGTTTTTGAGGTGGTCTTTGATGGAAGCGGAGGAACTGGCATCAAGGCGGGAGAGGTTCACCGTGATGTGAAGAGCTTCGCCAGTGACACTTGTCTGGAAGTCATCGGACATAGCGCGGGCCATCTTGTCAGCCGGCGGGATTATGGCAAGGCGAAACCCGCGACAGAATGCTACCACAGCCAGAGAAATCAGGGTGACGGCACGATTCCTCCCAAGGCCTGAATTCATGAATGGAATTTTAATTCTGTCGGGTGTGGAGACAAGGCCCGATTTCGACAGAACCGGCATCGGTTCTTTTCCTCTTCATAAATCTCCGGATAGAAGGTATGGGTCAACCAGAGCTGTCCGGTCCCCTGAATGAAGCGGCGGGCCGGATGGATTCCACCCATGCGCAAAGACCCGACACCGTCGAAACCCGCTCCCCACACGCCGGATTGCACGATCGACTACTGGATCCGCAGTTCGACGACCGGGGGCCGCCTGGGCCTCAAACTCCGGCTGCAAGCGAAGCTCTGGCTTTGGAAGCTGGTGCTGTTCCTCGCCCACGGGCTCAAGCGGGTTCTGGATATCGCCGGGTCGTCTGCGGTGCTGCTCGCGGCCTCCCCGGTATTCGCCGTCACGGCCCTGCTGATCAAGAAGGAAGACGGAGGGCCGATCTTTTTCAAGCAGATGCGCGTGGGATACCACGGAAAGCTTTTCCCGATGTGGAAATTCCGCTCGATGGTCGCCAATGCCGACGCCATCAAGGACCGGCTCAAGGAGCAGAACGAAATGAAGGGCGGCGTCCTCTTCAAAATGAAGGACGACCCGCGGATCACGAAGGTGGGGAAATGGATCCGCAAGTATTCGGTCGACGAGCTGCCGCAGCTCTGGAACGTGCTGGTCGGCGACATGTCGCTGGTCGGGCCGCGCCCGTCGCTGCCCCGCGAGGTGGCCGAGTATTCGGCAGAGGACCGGCAACGGCTGCTCGCGAAGCCCGGGATCACGTGCCTCTGGCAAGTCAGCGGCCGCAGCGAAATCGATTTTGCGGGGCAGGTCCGGCTCGACCTCGACTACATCCGGTCGTGCAGCGCCTGGACGGATCTGAAGCTGCTCTTTCTCACCATTCCGGCCGTGCTGCTGGGCAAAGGGGCGTATTAGCATGAAGTGGCATTTCGTCGCTCCCGACTGGGCATCGCTGGACACGATCTGGCGGTCGCCGCAGCCGTTTTTGCTGTGGCCGGTTTGCGACAAGCCGCTGCTTTCCTACTGGCTGGACGAGGCAGTCCGGGCGGGGATCGAATCGGTGAGCATCGAGGCGGTGGACCGCCCGCATCTGGTCCGCCAGTGGCTGGACCAGCGGGACCTGTGGTCGCGGTCGATCGAAGTGCATTCGAAACCAGGCGCGAACGGGGAATGGGATCGCATTTTGCTCCAAGGGCTTCCCGGCCCCGGAAATCCCCACGGCGTTCAGAGCGCGAAGGATTTGATGGAGCACTGGTATCAGCTCCAGGTCGAGGCGCTGGACCGCCGGGCAAGCGGGATGGTCCACCTGGATCACGAATACCGGCCGGGCATCTGGTTCGGCCCGGGAGCCAAAGCGTCCGCGGATGTTGTCTTCACCCCGCCCTGCTGGGTCGGCAGCCGCGCGAGGATCGGCCCGGGGTGCCGTGTCGGGCCGCACGCGTTCATCGGCTCCGGGGTTTTTCTCGACGCGGATGTCGAGGTGGCGGAGTCGGTGGTTTGTGCGGACACCTATGTCGGTTCCCACACAAGCCTAATGCGGACCGCCGTCCAAGGCGGGCTGCTCATGGATTTGGAGCGGGGCTTGGGCGTGGAGGTCGTGGACGAGTTCGTCCTCGCGCCGCTCGGCGAATCGGCTTCTTCTCCCCGATGGTTCGAGCGGCTGCTCGCCGGGTTGGCCAGAATTCCGGTGGAATGGATCGCGCGCCTGTGCAACCGGGGGACGGAGCCGCGCGAAACGACCGTCCGGCTGGGCCGTTCCCGGAACCTCAAACTGCGCTCCTATGCCAGGGGGCCATTGTGCCTCCGGCGTTCGGGCTGGCTCGGCCATGTCGCCGCAGGAAACATGCGGCTCGTCGGCGTGCTGCCCCGCACCGAGGACGATTGGAACAACCTTTCTCCCGACACCCGCTCGGCCTTGGAGCAAGCTCCGGCCGGAGTCTTCGCCCTTTCCGATTTGTATCATTGCCACTCGCCCAGCCAGCCGGACGAGTGGATGCACGCCGTCTTTCAAGCGGGTGCGGCGGACGGGATCGGCCAGCGCATGGCCTGGAAATCCCTGCCGCACATCGCCCTCACCACACCGGACGAATCATGAACTGCGAACTGAGCTGTCACCTGGAAGTCCAAGAACCCGGCCTTGCCGACATCACCAAGACGGTCGCGCACCTCGTGGGGTTCCTGCGCGACCACGGAATTTCGGACGATTCATTTCTCAGGGAATTCGAGCTGGCCGCAGCCGAGGCGGTCAACAACGCCACCGAGCACGGGTGCAGCTCATCGCAGAAAAAATTCTTCTGCGTGTGGCTGTCTCTGCGGCCGGATTCCGTGGAGTTGCGCGTGATGGACCCCTCGGGTTTCGAGGGCTGGAAGGAAGAGGCCAGCCTTCCGGACGACCCGTTTGCGGAAGGCGGGCGCGGCCATTTTCTCATGGCGCAGATGACGGATGAGATCCTTCACGAACGGGAGAACGGATGCCACGTCCTCGTCCTGCGCAAACGCTTCTCCCACCGCTGGCAATACGAGCCCGGCCAAGCCGAGACGACGATTTCCGAAATGACGGACGAGCTGGTTTCCAGCTACGAGATGATCAACACGCTGGTCGGGCTGGGCGAATGGCTCGCGACAGCCCCCGACATGTATGCTTTCATGGATGGGGCCTTGGAGAGGCTGTGCCGGGTCACCGGAGCGGAGACCGCCTACGTGCGCTTTGAGGATCAGGGAAAGCTGGCCCTGCTCAGACAGTGGGGAAAAATGCTCAGGACCCCGCCCGCCATCCTCGATGTCATGGAACCCGGCGTCGAGACCGGAGTCTTCCGCGCCGGCAGCGAAATCACTCTCCCCATGGATTTCCTGCTGCCGGACAACGATCCGATGAGCGGGATACTGGTCAGCGGATTTGTCTCGCCGGTGATGTTCAAGGACAAAAAGCGGGGGGTCCTGGTCATGGGCCGCACGATCCCCTCGCAGTTTTTTGACGCCGGGAAACTGAAAATCGCGCGGATGGTGGCGGACTATCTCGGGATCATCGTCACGCTGGGCGAGCTCCAGAAGCGGCGCGGGGCGGAGGAACGGGCGCTTCGCGACCTGGAAATCGCCGCGCAGATCCAGCTTTCGCTGATGCCGAACGAGTTCTCCTCGGCGAGGGGGCTCGACATTTACGGCACCTGCCGCCCGGCGCTCCAGGCCGGCGGCGACTACTTCGATGTGCTAGTCCTGCCCGATCAGTCGATCCTGTGCATCATGGCCGATGTGATGGGCAAGGGTCTCTCTGCCGCCCTGGTGGCCGCGATGCTGCGCACCAACCTGCATGCCATCGTGGCATCGAGCCAGACGGATCCCGGTGGAATCATCGCCCAGATCAACCGGCTGATGAGCCGGGACCTGATCAAACTGGAGATGTTTATCACGATGGTTTGCGTCTGGATTTCCCCGGACCGGGACAAGATCCTCCTCGCCAGCGCCGGCCATCTCGCGAGCATCCTCCAGAAAGCCGACGGGCAAATCCTCCAAATCGACGGGGCCGGGATCCCGGTGGGGATTTTTCATGACAGCGCCTATTTCTCCCATGCGACGCCTTTTGGCGCGAAGGACCGGATCCTGCTCTACACGGATGGAATCATTGAGGCGACCGCAGAGGACGACTCGATGTTTGAGATCGGGCGGCTGAAGTCCTCGCTGGAGACCTCGCTGGCGCTTTCCTCCAGGGAGACCGTCGACCATCTTCTCGATGACGTGGCCGCTTTCGCCGGCAGGGAGACTTCGTCCGATGATCGCACCCTCATTCTCATTTCCCGACTCCCATGAAAAAAAACGCGCTGCCAACCATCCTGATCGTCGATGATCAGGAACTGATGATCCGGGTCCTGCATGCCACGCTGCGGCCGCTCGGAATGCCACTGGCTTCGGCCAAGTCCGGAGCGGAGGCGGTCCGCTACGTCGAAAAAACCGGAGTGCCCCGCGGCATCATCATGGATTTCTCGATGCCCGGCCAAGACGGCGTGGAAACCCTCCGGCAGATCCGCAGCCTCGCCTCGGGAGCCGCAATTCCGGTCATCATGCTCACGGCGCGCGACCAAACCCTCATCCGCAAAGAGGCCGAGGGGTTGCATGTGCATGCCTTCATGACAAAGCCGTTCAGCCCGAACGCGCTGCTGCAAACAATCCGGGAGATTCTCTCGGCCGGGGAGAACCCGGCTCAGTCCTGACGGCCGCCCTCTCGCGGGCTTGATGCAGCCGGAACCCTACCCGGCAACGAACGGCTTCAAAACCTTTGCCAGACTTGCGACATCCTGCGCGGTGTGAGCGGCGGAAAGGGTGACTCTGAGACGCGCCGACCCCTTCGCAACCGTCGGGTAGCGGATGGCCGGAACAAGAAACCCCGACTCGAGCAGGTTTTCGCCGGCCGACATCGCTGCGGATTCCGCTCCGACAATGACGGGGACAATGGCGCTCGGAGGCTCCGGCATCTCAAGTGCGGCTCCAAGGTTCCGGATATTGTTCCAGAGGCTCTCGATCAACGAAGCTCCCTCCGCGCCGCCAAGAATCTCGACCGCTTTGGCCGCCGCCGCCGCGACGGGAGCCGGGGGGGCGGTGGAGTAGATGAAGCTGCGTGCGCGGTTGACTAGAAAATCGCGGAGAAGCCGACGGCCTGCGATATAGGCTCCGTGCGCCCCCAGCGCTTTGCCCAAGGTTCCCATCTGAACCTCGATGCGGCCTTCGACTCCGGATTGTTCCGCCAGCCCGCGGCCACCGGCACCGAGCACCCCCACCCCGTGCGCTTCATCCAGAAAAAGCCAGGCTCCATAACGGTCCTTCAAATCCACGATCTCCCGGAGAGGCGCGACATCGCCGTCCATGCTGTAAACCGATTCGGCCACGACGAGGACACGGCCGTGCCTGGTGCTCGCCCAGCGCAAATGGCTCTCCAGCTTGCCCGTATCATTGTGCGGGAAAACCCTCAACTGCGCGCCGCTCAGCCGCGCGGCGTCGATGAGACAGGCATGGCAAAGCTTGTCGAGAATGATGACATCCTCGCGAGAGCAAAGCGCGGGGATCGTCCCCATCGCTGCGGCGTAGCCGCTGGAGAAACACAAGGCGGACCCGGCGCGCTTGAATCCCGAGATCGCCTCCTCCAGGCGCTCGTGCGCCGCGAGCGTCCCGCAAACCAGGCGCGATGCGCCCGAGCCGAACCCGGCCCTCTCCCACTCGGCCATCGCGGCCTCCCTGAGAGCCGGATGATGCGCAAGTCCCAAGTAGTCGTTCGAGGAAAAATTGACGAGCGCCCGGCCGCCCGAAACCACATGGGTGGTCTGCGGGGAATCCAGAACCCGCAACCGGCGCAGAAGCCCGGCACCTTGAATCTTTTCCAGCTCGCCCTGCAAAAAATTTCCCAGCGAACGGGGATCGCCGCAGGGTGAAAAATCCGGATCCGCCATGCGATTCACCCCTTTTCGATGAGGGCGCACATTTCTCTCACCGCCTGGCCGAGGCCGACGGCGACCGCTCGGGAGACAATCGAGTGCCCGATATTCAACTCCTCAAGCCCGGTGAGACCGAGGATGGGAGGCGTGTTGCGATAATTGAGCCCGTGACCAGCATTCACCCTCAGCCCCTGTTCGACGGCCAGCCGCGCCGCCGAGTGGAGGCGTTGCAACTCGCGATCCCGCTCCGCGCCCCTGGCATTCGCATAGGCCCCGGTGTGCAGTTCGACAAAGTCGGCGTCAAGGTCCACGGCGGATTCGACCTGCTCCGCGTCCGGATCGATGAACAGGCTCACCCGGATCCCCCGCCCCCTCAGGCGAGCCACCGCCGGACGCAGGATTTCCTGCTGGCCGCAGCAGTCCAACCCTCCCTCCGTCGTGACCTCGCGGCGGTTCTCCGGTACCAGGCATATGTCGTCCGGCAGGATCTCCAGCGCAATCCGCACGATTTCTTCCGTGACCCCCATCTCGAGGTTGAGCTTCGTGGCAACGCTCTCGCGAAGGCGCACAATGTCGCGGTCCTGGATATGCCGCCGGTCGTCGCGCAGGTGCGCCGTGATGCCTTTGGCGCCGGCTTTCTCGGCCGCAAGCGCGGCTGCGACGGGATCCGGCTCCGCGTTCGGGTTCTCCGGATCCTCGCGGTAACGCGCCTGCCGGATGGTGGCGATGTGATCGATGTTTACTCCGAGGCTTGGCATAGCGGTCCATATTCGCGCCGAACCCGCCGCACGGCAAGAATTGCCTCCACGAGCGACGAGACCCCGTCGCGCAGCGGCCTGAGCTTCGAGCCCGCGACATCCGCCCACTCGACAGGGAGTTCCAACACGCGGAACCCGAGCGTCTCCGCCAGGGCCATCGCCTCGACATCAAACCCGAACCCCTCCTGCCGCACCCGCGAGAAAATTTCGCGGGCGGCCGTGCGCCGGAAGGCCTTGAACCCGCACTGCGTGTCGGAGAATCGAGTGACCCCGGCCAGCCTCAGCAGCCGGTTGAAAACGCGACCCGCCAGCTCCCGCGGCAGAGGCTGGCGGGCCGAGATCCGGCTCCCGCCGTGCCTCCGCGACCCCATCAGGACATCCGCCCGTTCGGCGGAGCGGAGGAATTCGGGGACGAATCGCAGGGGGACGCTGAGGTCGGCATCCATGAAAAAAATCCAGTCGCCGCGCGCGCGAAGCATCCCGGTCTTCACAGCATAGCCCTTGCCGTGAGCGGTCGGGTTCAGGAGGATCTCGAAGCGGGGGTCCCCGGCGGCTTCGGTTCGCGCCACTTCCCCGGTGCGGTCGCTTCCGGGTTCGATGACCAGCAAAAACTCCCAGTTTTCGGAGGGAAACGCCTGCCTGATTTCCCGGATCGAAACAGGCAGTCGCGCCTCCTCGTTTCTGGCGGGAATCACAATACTGACTCGCGGGGCTTGATCCGGCATGGGTGCAGGGATTATCCCAAGCGAGTGCCGGCCCGTCTGTCAAAGCTCCCTTTGTTTGAAATCGCGATTTTCTGCCTTGCGATATTCCTGCGTCTCTGGCTGATCGAGATCAAGCCGCCGCATTTTGACGAGGGCGTGAACGGGTGGTTCGCCGACCAGATGACGGCGAACGGTTACTACCACTACGACCCGACCAACTACCACGGGCCCCTGCATTTTTACGCGGTGTTCCTTTCGCAGACGCTTTTCGGCCGCCATCTTTGGGCGCTGCGCCTGCCCGCGATCATCGCCAGCGTTCTCTGCATCTGGGCGGTCCTGCGGTTCGGGGAATTCTTCGGAGCCCGGACCGCGAGGCTCGCGGCCCTCGCGATGGCGGTCTCGCCGGCCTATGTTTTTTACGGCCGGTATTCGATCCACGAGTCCTGGCAGGCGCTTTTCTCGATCCTGCTCCTGTGGGGCGTCCTGGGCCTTTGGAAATCCGGCGCGCGCAGGTATTTTTTCACGGCGGCTTTTTCTGTGGTCGGGCTGGTCTTGACGAAGGAGACCTATGTGCTCCACGCGGGATGTTTTTTCCTGGCCGCCCTGGTGTTGTGGGGCTGGCAGCGGCTCCTTGCGTCCCGTCCCGCGCAACCCGTGGCAAAACAGCTCTGGACCCGTGACGACGCGGTCCTTGCCGCCGGGTTGTCGGCCCTCCTGATTGTCTTTTTCTACTCCGGAAATTTTCTCGATTTCCCCTCGTTGAATGGGCTCTACACGACATTTGCCGCATGGTTTCAAACCGGAGTCCAGGCGGCCGGACACGAAAAAACGGCCTACCAGATCGGCCCGGCAAACTACTACTGGATCTTTCTGATGGCGCGCTACGAATGGCCGGCGCTGGCCGGACTGGTGGCGTGCGCGCGCTACATCGCGCCTTCGGACGCACGCCTCCGCTATACCGCGATCATGGCGGGGGGGGTGCTGGTCGCCTATTCGGTCATCCCCTACAAAACCCCGTGGTGCATCATTTCCATCATCTGGCCGTTCTACCTCATCCTGGGCGGGCTGCTCGGCGAATGGGCGGAGGTCCGGAAAAAATCTATTCTGCCGTGGCTCGTCGCGGCCCCGCTTCTCGCCGCCTCGCTGGTTCCCTGCTGGCGGTTGAACTTCAAAAAGTTTTCCGACGACCGGGAGCCGTATGTCTATGTCCAGACCTACCCGGAAATTTTCCATTTCACCGGTCCGCTGCTTTCGCTCGCCGCCCGAGATCCCAGGAATTATCACATGAGCGGGCTGATCCTTCTCGACAGCTACTATCCCCTCCCCTGGATGCTCGGCGACTTCACCCGGGTCGGATACTACAACAAAAGCCAGCCCCCGTCGGACTGGAATGCCGGATTCATCGCCGTCGAAAAAGCGCGCGAGGCCGAGGTCGAAAAGCACCTTGCCCAGCCGTTTTACAAGCGCGGCTTCCACCTCCGTGGAGCCCAGGAAGAATGCACCGCCTATTTTGCGGCGTCTATTTTTTCCGGATACTTCGGTGGAGTTCCCGAGTTCCGACCGGCCGCCCGCTGAAAATCCGGGCTGGCCCTCAGGGATTCGGAAAAGGGATCACGGTCAGTCCGGGGATGTTTTCAAAATGTTTGTCGGCGGTAAAAATGGGGACCCCTGCCCGCAGCGCACAGGCGGCGATGAGGATGTCCTGCGCGGGAATTGTCCGGCCGCGGCGGTCGAGCTCCCAGCCGAGTTCGGTGGCCTGTTCCCATAGCTTGTTGTCGGTTTGCACATGGCAGAGCACGTTGAAAAACGCGGCCATGGCATCACGCTCGCGGGGATTCTTCATCCCCCGCAGGACCTCAAGCCGCACCATGCCACAGGTGTAAATGTCCTCAAACCGGCTTCCGAGCCACCGCGCCGGATCCACCCGGTGGCGAGTCAGCGAGATGAAGACATTGCTGTCAACGAGTGCGGCGCTTGCCATATTTCGCGGGAATTTCCGCAGCCCGGAGCGCCATGACATCGTAATCGGGATCGAAAGCGTTTCCCAACTCCTCCGGCGTCAACCCGAGCCCGTTCTTGAAATATTCTTTGAGCCTGTCTTTTCTATCCATCTCCCTCAAAGCCATCTCGACCGCCTCGGTCTTGCTCGCAAAACCGTGCGCGGCGATCACCCGGCCGAGCAATTCCTCGTCAATGTGCATCGTCATCTTCATGCCATACCGAGTATGGCATTTGGCGCGCCGTGTCAAGTCCGGCCCTGAAGTATTTTTGCGCATCCTGCGAAGGAACCGGAAGGATACAGCCCGTCCGACGGGCGGCCCGTGGGAAAGCGGTGACACCATGATGAGATTGACACCGATGCCAACTCTGTCTGCTTGGTCGCCGAAACCATCAATACCAGCCTTCCTCATATCCGGTCTCGTACATGGCCACGATATTCTCCACCGGGCCGACCGGCTGAAGGTTGTGACACGGGCCGAGAATATATCCACCGCCCGCACCGAGAATCCGGATGTTCTCGATGACCTCCTGCCGCACTTGCGCGGGAGTTCCAAACGGAAGGATTTCCTGATTCTCAACCGCACCGTGAAAGACCAGGTCTTCCCCGAAATCACGCTTCAACCCGTCCCGCTCCATGCCCGTGCACCGATGCTGGACGGGGTTCAGGATGTCAAAGCCCGCATCAATCAGGTCCTGGATGATCGGGCGTATCGCCCCGTCGCTGTGATGGAATGCGCAGGCTCCGTGCTCATGCGCCAGGTCTGTCATGCGTTTGAAGTGGGGAACGAAGAACCGCCGGATGTGTTCCGGTGAATACATCAGTCCGGCTTGCGCCCCCATGTCCTCCGCGATAATCACCATGTCAACGGTCCCCGGCTTGAGTGCTTCCAGCGTGCGGCGGGTCACCTCGTGGCGGATGTCGTATAATTTGCCCAGACAGAAGTCGATGATGTCGGGATTCAAAGCCAGGTCCATGAACGCCCGCTCCTCTCCCCGCATGTATTTGTAGCAGAGGAACGGTTCCGATCCGAAAACCTCTATCGGATAGCCCGCCCATTGGTCCGCCGCCGCCTGACATCCTGAGAAATCGAGAGTTCCAACGATGTCCGGCCACTGATAGCCTTCCCGCAGTTCATCCAGTGTCTCAAACGGACCCAAAGGTCCGGCCACGCATTCCCGATAGGAACCACTGCCATAAGCCACGTCCCGGAACCGGCACCCGTAGGGATCCTGATTGTCCGGCAGTGCGGGCCCCACATAACGGGGTCCGATACAGATCTTTTTGTCTATGTGGTATTTCTCCCACAAGGCCCGTTCGTCAGAAGCCCCCGCGTGCTTCAGGAATTTTTGCAGCACCTCGGCGGTCCCCTGATAATCCATCGGCACTCTGTCCGGTTTCTCACGTCGCAGCACCGCCTGCCACCGCTCTTTCGGCGTCATCGTTTCCCTTTTCATAAGATCTTCACTTTTGCAATTGATTTGAAATTCTGCCACAGCCTAACTATTGTAGCTCTTTGGGAAAATTGAAGAAATGAGACCAAAGATGGATAATTTGATATGACAGGCGAGGCCTCGGCCTTCTGGAGTTCCGCGCCGTCGCCGCTCGGCCTGTCTGTCACCGGATTCGGACGGCATACCGCCGTCGGGAAGCCGATCCGTCGGCGCACGCTCGACTGCGCCGGACTCTTCTGCCTGCTGAAGGGCCGCGGGACGTTCGAGAGCCAAAGCCTGAAACGAACCCCCATCGGTCCGGGCAACGTCGTCATCCTCTTCCCCGGCGAGTGGCATGCCTATGGGCCCGAGACCGAATGGGAGGAATTCTGGTTTTTATTCCAGGGGCCGCTCCTGGATTATTGCCGCGCCTGCGGCCTTCAGCCTGGGAAAGCCGTCTTTTCGCATCAGGACCCCTTGTTCTGGAGGAGCATCCTGCGCCTGGCCACGCGTGTTCAGCGCGACCCGCACACTGCTGCCAGACACCTCCCCGGCGTGCTGTTCAGCGCGCTCAACGAATTGCTGGCCCGGCCGGGCGGAGCCCCCGCGATTGAGGGCGACCCGCTGTTGTTTGTTGCCGCACAAATCCGTGCCGCACCCGAAAAGGACTGGGACTTCAAAGAGCTGGCGCGCCAGCACGGCATGAGTTACGCCCTGTTGCGAAAGAATTTCCCCCTGCGATTCCGATCCTCCCCGTACCAATTCCTGCTCGCCGAACGCATGAAACTGGCGGCCCGAAAGCTGGCCGAGGGCGTTCCTCCGCAGCAGGTCGCCTATGCCCTGGGGATGAACGATCCCTACCATTTCTCACGCTTGTTTAAGAACGTCATGGGCGCGTCCCCCCGCAACTTCCAGCGTTTCCTTATTTCCTCGTAGCGAGGCTTGTGGTTTCCGGGTCAGGCCTATAATTTAAATGTTTTCACCGGTGGTGATTTCCGCGCAAAATCCTGTAACTCCGATGAGCCGCAGTGTGAAATTGCGCTTCCGACTTTCCCAAACTGTCGGCTTTTCAAAATTCGTTTTTCCAGCAGGATTGATGAGTGAGCAAAGCCTGTAGGAAGCGATCCATTTTCCCATTGTTGCTGGCGTTTTTGGTTCCGGCGACAGGAAGGCTTTTTGCCGCCGAGGACTTGGCGCATCCATCCGCCCATGGGCCAACGCCTGGCAATCTGAGATGAGAACCGCCGGCGCTGTCCTTGTCTTCGTGGCCGCCTGCGTGACCTCCTCTGTGGCTCTCGCGTTCTCGTGCGGCGGCCTTTCCCGGCAACTGGCATGGGCGGCATTCGCCATCGGACTTGCGGCGGCCGTTTTCGCATGGCGCGGGATCCGCGCCCGGGATCCGCGCCCGCCAAACGCATGGGACATCCTGCTCCTCGCCGTCTTTGCGCTGGCTTCGCTGCGGGCGTTCCTTTGGCTTCTCTATCCGGTCGGCGACGAGTGGCGGGTGCTGTCGCCCAACAACCTCGGGGATATTTCGCTGCACCTCGATTTGATCCGTTACCTCGCCGGCGGCGTTCATTTCTGGCCTGCCAGCCCGATCCTTGCCGGCGCGCAACTGACTTACCCGCTGGGCGTTGATCTCTTCAACTCGCTTCTGCTCTGCACTGGAGTTCCTGTGGAGAAGGGACTCATTTGGGTCGGTCTTCTGGGCGCTGGACTCTCGGCATGGGCGCTCTGGCGATGGGGCGGAGCATTTGCGGTCGCCGCCTTGTTGTTCAATGGCGGGCTGGCCGGGTTTCTGATTTTCAAAACTGGACAGGTCGCGGATTTCCAGGCGGAGATCGCATGGAAAAATTTTTTTCTGACGATGTTCGTCACCCAGCGCGGTCTCCTCTACGCGCTGCCGTGCGGGCTCTTTCTGATGAGTGTATGGAAAGAGGATTTTTTCGGGAAGGGATCCGGCGTCCCGTGGTGGATTCCTTTTTTGTTCTACGCCACGATGCCGCTTTTCAGCGCACACGCTTTCGTGTTTCTGAGCCTGATCCTTGCCTCCGCGTTTCTGCTGAACCCCGGACGGAGGAAGTTTCTGGCGGCATTCGTTGCGGGGGCATTTCTGCCGGCGACCGCAGCGCTGTTCTTTGTCACCGGCCGCTTTTCCGCTGCGTCCGGACTGCGCTGGTTGCCGGGTTGGATGCAGGGAGATAAGGACTGGCTGACCTACACCGGAAACCTCGGGCCCGCTTGGGTGCAGGGGCACGAAGCATGGCTGTTTTGGGTTTGGAATTTCGGAATCTCCATCCCCCTGCTTCTTCTGCTCGTGTGGAATGTCATCTGGACGCGGCGAGGAGACGCCGCCTGCTTTGCCGGAACCGGGCTCTTTGTTTTTCTCGTCTGCTGTTTTGTCGGCTTCGCCCCGTGGGAATGGGACAACACCAAGCTCTTTCTCTGGGCCTGGCTGGCGTGCGCACCATTTCTCTGGGAAATGATCTCGAAATGGCGCGCCCCGGTGCGCGGGCTCACGTGCTTCCTCCTCTTTTTCTCTGGTGCAGTCTCGCTCGTGGGAGGAATCGACGGGCGTCACGGCTATAAACTCACCACCCGCACGGAACTCGCCGAGACCGCCGCGGCGATCGGCTCTATCCCGTCCGGCGACCGCATCGCCGTGGAGCCGGATTTCAACAACCCGGTCATGCTTCTCGGACGGCCCGTGGTTTGCGGCTACGAGGGGCACCTCTGCAGCCACGGGCTCGACTACCACCGGCAGTGGGACGCGCTGCAAATCGTGCTGAAACAGGAACCCGGCTGGCAGGAGGCACTGAAGCACCTCGACGCGAAATGGCTCTACTTGAAAACGAGCCCGCCGGTCATCATGCCGATCCCGCGGGCGGGCTACTCGCCGAGGTCCTCGCCCACCATGTAGCGGGTGAAGCGGCGGATGACCATGTTCTCCCCGAGCTCGGCGATTTTGCTGGTGAGCAGGTCCTTGATCGTCAGGTCGGGGTTCTTGATGAACGGCTGCTCCAGGAGACAGACCGTGCTGAAAAACTTTTCGACCTTCCCGTCGACAATTTTCTCCAAAATGTTCGCGGGCTTGCCCTGCACCTGGGCGGCGTAGATTTCGCGCTCGGCGAGGACCAGCTTTTCCGGCACCTGCTCGCGGCTCACGTAGAGCGGATGGGCGGCGGCGATGTGGAGCGTCACGTCCTTGACGAAGTCGCGGAAGGTGTCGTTCTTCGCGACGAAGTCGGTTTCGCAATTGATCTCGACCAGCACGCCGACTTTGCCCTGGAGGTGGATGTAGGAGGCGATGGCTCCTTCTTTGGCGACACGCGAGGATTTTTTTCCGGCGCTGGCGATGCCCTTCTTGCGGAGAACATCCTCGGCGGCGGCAATATCCCCCTTGGCCTCGGTCAATGCCCTCTTGCAATCCATCATTCCCGCGTTGGTTTTTTCGCGGAGTTCTTTGACGAGTGCGGCGGATATTTCGGACATAGGTAAAAAGTTTTAAGCCTTAAGTATTAAGTTTAAAGGGAAGAATGCGCGCAAGCGGGGGAGCACTTAAAACTTCACACTTAAAACTTAAGACTCGTTTTTATTCTGAGACGGCGGCCAGTTCGGAGGGAGCGGTCTTGACGGCCCCTTTGGCCTCGATGATCGACTGGACGAGCTTCTGGAGAATCACGCGGATCGAGCGGATCGCGTCGTCGTTGCCGGCGATCGGGTATTCGATCTTCTCCGGGTCGCAATTCGTATCCACGATGGCGATGATCGGAATTTTCAGGCGGTTGGCCTCGGCGACGGCGATCTCTTCGCGGAGCGTGTCGATGACCACCAGGGCATCGGGCAGCTTGTCCATGTTCACAATCCCCTCGAGATTGTGGAGGAGTTTGGCCCCTTCGCGGCGGATGGCCGCCGCCTCGGCCTTGTTGATCTTCGCGAAAGCGGGGGTTTTTTCCGAGGCCTGGATTTCCTTCAGGCGTGCGACGCTTTTCCGGATGGTGGTGAGGTTGGTGAGCGTTCCGCCGAGCCAGCGCTGGTTCACGAAGAGCTGGCCCGTGGCCGTCGCCGCTTCGCGGACGGCTTCCTGCGCCTGTTTCTTGGTGCCCACGAAGAGAATTTTTCCTCCGCCGCGAACCATGTTCGTCAGGTATTCTGTGGCGCGCGAAAGCTGGTCCACCGTCTGCGCCAAGTCGATGATGTAGATGGAATTTTTTTCTTCCAAGATGTAATCGCGCATCTTGGGGTTCCAGCGCTTCGTCTGGTGTCCGTAATGCACGCCGGCTTCTAGCAGTTCAGTCATGATTTCGACGTTGGGATGTTGGGATGTTTCTTCGGACATGGTATCGCTTAGCTGGCAGCTTTTTCAGGTTCAGGATTCGGCTCGGCCTCAAGCGCATCGCCCAAGTGGACAATCTCTGTCTCGCGGTGGGACTGGAAACCAGTGCCGGCCGGAATGAGATGCCCCATGATGACGTTTTCTTTGAAGCCCCGCAGCTTGTCCACTTTGCCAAGTGTGGCCGCCTCGGTCAACACGCGTGTCGTGTCTTGGAATGATGCGGCGGAAATAAAGCTGTCCGTCTCGAGCGAAGCCTTGGTGATGCCCAGCAGAACCGGGCTTGCTTCGGCGGGCTTGCCGCCTTTTTCGACGACGCGCTCGTTTTCCGCTTCAAACGCGAGGCGCTCGACCTGGTCGCCCCAGAGCAGGCTGGTGTCACCGGGTTCGGTGATTTTGACCTTGCGGAGCATCTGGCGCACGATGATTTCGATGTGCTTGTCGTTGATTTCCACGCCCTGGAGGCGGTAAACCTCCTGCACCTCGTTGAGAAGGTGTTCCTGCAGCTCCTGCGGCCCGCAGACCTCCAGAATTTCGTGCGGAACAACGGGGCCTTCGGTCAGTTGCTGCCCCTTCTTCACCGTGTCGCCCTTGAAGACGATGATGTGTTTGTTGAGCGGGATCAGATGCTCTTCCTCGGCCTTGGTTTCCGGGTCGGTGACGATGAGGCGGCGCTTGGCGCGCACGGTGCCCCCGATATCGACAGTCCCGTCAATTTTCGCGATTTCCGCGGCATCCTTCGGGCGGCGGGCCTCGAACAGTTCCGCCACACGCGGAAGACCGCCGGTGATGTCTTTTGTTTTGGCGATTTTGCGCGGTGTCCTGGCCAGGCGCTGGCCGGCCGGCACTTTTGAGCCTTCCTTGACCTCGATGTGGGCTCCCGCGGGAATCGAGTAACTGGCGAGAATATTCTTCTTCGATTCATCCGTGATGACGATCTGCGGGTGAAGGTCTTCCTTGTGCTCGATAACGACCGTCCCCATCACGCCGGTGGCCTCATCGACTTCCTTGCGGATCGTGACGCCCGGGATCATGTCGCGGAATTCGATCCGGCCGACTTTTTCCGTGATGATCGGAACGTTGTAGGGATCCCATTGGATGAAGGTTTCTCCCTTTTTCACGGTAGCCCCATCGGCGACCGCAATGACCGAACCGACAACAATATTGTGGCTCTCGAGCTCGCGCCCATCGGCGGCGTGGACGCTGACGGTCCCGTTTTTATTTAGAACAACAAAGGTCCCCTCGCTGGTCTCGACGACCTTGAGTTCGTTGAAGCGGACCACGCCCTCGTTCTTGGCTTTGACAACCGGCTGTTTGAAAGTCTGGCTGGCGGTTCCCCCGACGTGGAACGTGCGCATGGTGAGCTGGGTGCCGGGCTCGCCGATCGACTGGGCGGCAATGATGCCGACCGCCTCGCCGAGCTTGATCATGTTGCCCGTGGAAAGATTGCGCCCGTAGCATTGCGCGCAGATCCCGCGCTTGGATTCGCAGGTGAGGGCGGAGCGGATCTTGAGCTGCTCGTGGCCGATCTTCTCGAGAGCGGCTGCGGTTTCTTCATCGATGAGCTGATTGGCCTTGAGAATGACCTTGCCGGTCACCGGGTCTTTCACGGTCTCGCAACTCGCGCGGCCGATGATGCGGGTGGAAAGGCTGACGACTTCCTCGTCGCCTTCGTAAATCGGCCGGACAGCGATGCCATTCGCCGTGTGGCAGTCGTCGATCCTGATGATCACATCCTGGGCGGCGTCCACCAGTTTGCGGGTCAGGTAGCCGGAGTCCGCCGTCTTGAGCGCGGTGTCGGCGAGCCCTTTTCGCGCGCCGTGGGTCGAGATGAAATACTCCAGCACCGAGAGGCCTTCGCGGAAATTCGCGGTGATCGGCTGTTCGATGATCTCGCCCGAAGGCTTGGCCATGAGGCCGCGCATTCCGGCGAGCTGCTTGATCTGCGTGCGGTTGCCGCGGGCGCCGGAGTCCACCATCATGAACACGGGGTTCATCTCGCGGCGTCCGTCGTTGTGGTCGAGCGTGCGGAAGAGGGCGTTGGCAACCTCTTCGCCGGTGTGGGTCCAGATGTCCTGCACCTTGTTCTTGCGCTCGCCGTCGGTGATGATTCCGCGGAGGTATTGCTTCTGGACTTCGGCCACCTCGCGGTAGGCCTTCTCCAGGAGCTGGACCTTCTCGGGCGGGATGATCATGTCGGTGATCCCGATGGAAATCCCCGCCTTGGTGGCTTCGCGGAAGCCGAGTTCCTTGAGAAGGTCGAGGGTTTCGACCGTCTTCTGCTGGCCGGCGATCTTGTAGCACCGCCAGATGACGTCCGAGAGCTGCTTCTTGCCGCAAACCTTGTTGTAAAACCCGAGGTCCGCAGGCCAGATCTGGTTGAAAACAACTCGGCCGGCCGTGGTCTCGAGGATTTTTTTCGCCGGATCACCGAAAATTGTCGTGCGTTCAAAGTCCGGGTTTTTGAACCGGATCCTCGTGTGGGTGCGGATCGAGCCCTCGGTGAGGGCGAGTTCGACCTCGTCGGCATGGGCGAAGAGCGGCATGCGCTTGTCCTTGTTGGCATCCTCGCCGCGGGGTTTCTGCGTGAGGTAGTAGCAGCCGAGCGGGATGTCCTGCGACGGGTTCGTGATCGGCTTGCCGCTGGACGGCGAGAAGATGTTGTTCGTGGCCAGCATGAGCATGCGGGCTTCCATCTGGGCCTCGACCGAAAGCGGGACGTGGACGGCCATCTGGTCGCCGTCGAAGTCCGCGTTGTAAGCGGTGCAAACGAGCGGATGGATGCGGATCGCCTCGCCTTCGATGAGGAGAGGCTCGAATGCCTGGATGGAAAGACGGTGGAGGGTCGGCGCGCGGTTCAGGAGAACCGGGTGGCCCTTGGTGACTTCCTCGAGGATGTCCCAGACTTCGGGGGTCTGGCGTTCGATCAGCTTCTTCGCGCTGCGGACGGTGTGGACGTGGCCCTGTTCTTTGAGACGGCGGATGATGAACGGCTCGAAAAGCACGAGCGCCATTTTTTTCGGCAGCCCGCACTGGTTGAGCTTGAGTTCCGGCCCGATGACGATGACCGAGCGGCCCGAGTAATCGACGCGCTTGCCGAGGAGGTTCTGGCGGAAGCGGCCGCCCTTGCCCTTGAGCATGTCGCTGAGGGATTTGAGCGGGCGGTTGGCCGCGCCGGTGACCGCGCGCCCGTGGCGGCCGTTGTCGAACAGCGCGTCCACCGACTCCTGGAGCATGCGCTTTTCATTGCGGATGATGACCTCCGGGGTCTTGAGCTGGAGGAGCGTGCGGAGACGGTTGTTGCGGTTGATGACGCGGCGGTAGAGATCGTTGAGGTCGGAAGTCGCGAAACGTCCGCCCTCGAGGGGCACGAGCGGGCGCAGGTCCGGCGGGATGACCGGGAGCACGTTGAGGATCATCCATTCCGGACGGGTCCTCGACGAGGCGAAGCCCTGCACCAGCTTGAGGCGCTTGGCCAGCTTCTTGCGGAGCTGCTTGCTGCGCGTGGAAACCATCGCGACCTCGATCTCGGCGTTCAGCTTGGCGAGATCGGTCTGGTCGAGCAGCTTCTGGATCGCCTCGGCACCCATGCCGGCCGTGAAAGCTTCGCCATACTGGTCTTCCGCCTCGCGGAATTCGGATTCCGTGAGAAGCTGGCAGCGCTGGAGCGGAGTGCTGCCGGGATCGATGACAATGTAGTCCTCGTAATAGATCACGCGTTCGAGCTGGCGCGAGGTCATGTCGAGCATGAGCCCGATGCGCGAGGGCATGCACTTGTAGAACCAGATGTGCGAGACCGGGACGGCGAGGTCGATGTGGCCCATCCGCTCGCGGCGGACGCGGGAGAGCGTGACCTCCACGCCGCAGCGGTCGCAGATCACGCCCTTGTGCTTGATGCGCTTGTATTTTCCGCACGAGCATTCCCAATCGCGGGTCGGACCGAAAATGCGCTCGCAGAAAAGGCCGCCCTTCTCGGGTTTGAACGTGCGGTAGTTGATGGTCTCGGGGTTTTTGACCTCCCCCTTGCTCCAACTGCGCATGGCGTCGGGTGAAGCAACAGTGATTGCCACCTCATCAAAGCCAACCGGTTTCTGTTCACCAAATGCTTCGCGGAAATTTACCTCTTTCATGGGATCGATTCTTTATTCGGTTGCGGTGGATCAGGCGGCGGTGTGGGCGAGAGAGGGATCTTTCCCTCCGACACGGACATCGAGGCCGAGGCCCTGCATTTCTTTGATGAGGACGTTGAACGACTCGGGCGTTCCCGCTTCGAGGGAATTGTCGCCTTTGACAATGCTCTCGTAGATGCGGGTTCGACCGGCGACATCGTCGGACTTGACGGTGAGAAGCTCCTGGAGCGTGTAAGCGGCGCCGTAGGCTTCGAGCGCCCAGACCTCCATCTCGCCGAAGCGCTGGCCACCATACTGGGCCTTGCCTCCGAGAGGTTGCTGGGTGACGAGGCTGTAAGGTCCGACGGCACGGGCGTGGATCTTGTCGGCGACCAGGTGGCCGAGTTTCAGCATGTAGATGTAGCCGACCACGACCTGCTGGTCGAAGGCCTCGCCTGTGCGCCCGTCAAAAACGGTGGATTTGCCGTTCTCGTTGGTCCATGTAAAACCCTCCTTGGTCTTCGCCTCTTTCAGGAATTCGCGGATTTTGGTTTCCGGAATGCCGTCGAAGACCGGGGTCGCCACCTTGAAGCCGAGGGCTTTTGCGGCGACACCGAGGTGGGTTTCGAGCACCTGGCCCACGTTCATGCGGCTTGGCACGCCGAGCGGGTTGAGGACGATGTCCACAGGAGTTCCGTCCGCGAGGAACGGCATGTCCTCCTCGGGGACGATCTTGGCGACGACTCCCTTGTTGCCGTGGCGTCCGGCCATCTTGTCGCCGACGCTGAGCTTGCGCTTGCTGGCGATGTAAACCTTGACCTGCTTGATGATGCCGGGATCGACGTCGTCACCGCTTTCGATGCGGCCGAGGTTCTGGTCGCGCTCGTTGTCGAGATCGACAAACTTGTGCTCGAACTGGCCGATGATCTCGTTGATTTTGTTCCGGATCGGGCTCGGGTCGATTTCGACGTGGTTGTAAACCGCCGCGAGCTTCCGCAGGAGCTGCTTCGTGATCTTGCGGTTGGCCGGGATGATGATCTCGCCGGTTTGGGCGTTGACCACGTCGAGCGGGATCTTCTCGTTGAGCAGGATGTTCGAAAGCGCGGCCGTGAGCTGCTCGTGGAGGTCGTCTTTGCGCTTCTTGTAATCCTCCAGGATCATCTTCTGCTGGCGCTTCGACTCGGCAGGCGTCATCTTCGCGCGGGTCACTTCCTTTTTCGAGGAAACCTTGACGTCCATGACGATGCCGTAGGTCCCTGATGGAACCGTGAGCGAGGTGTCTTTGACATCGGCAGCCTTCTCGCCGAAAATCGCGCGCAGGAGGCGCTCCTCGGGAGCCAGCTCGGTTTCGCTCTTGGGGGTGATTTTTCCGACGAGGATGTCGCCGGGCTTGACTTCCGCACCGATGCGGATCACGCCGTCTGGGCCGAGGTTCTGCAGCGATTCTTCGCTGACGTTCGGGATGTCGCGGGTGATTTCCTCGGGGCCGAGCTTCGTGTCGCGGGCGCCGATTTCGAACTCGTCGATGTGGATCGAGGTGTAGATGTCCTCCTTGACGACGCGCTCGGAGATCAGGATCGCGTCCTCGAAGTTGTAGCCGTTCCACGGCATGAACGCCACGAGCACGTTCCTGCCGAGGGCGAGCTCGCCGTTCTCGGTGTTCGGGCCGTCCGCGATGACATCGCCTTTCTTGATCGACTGCCCCTTGTGGACGATCGCCTTCTGGTTGATGCAGGTGCTCGCGTTCGAGCGCATGAACTTGCGGAGCTCGTAAACATGAACCCCGTTTTCCGGGTCGTGTTTGATTTTCTTTTTCCCCTCGGGGAGGTGGCCGTCCTTCGTGATAACGATGTGGGTAGCGGTCACCGAGGCCACCTTGCCGGAGGCTTCCGAGCAGACGACAGCGCGCGAGTCCCGCGCCACACGCCCTTCGAGGCCGGTCCCGACAAGCGGGGCCTCGGAGACGAGCAGAGGAACTCCCTGGCGCTGCATGTTCGATCCCATGAGCGCGCGGTTGGCGTCGTCGTGTTCGAGAAACGGAATCAACCCGGCCGCCACCGAAACAAGCTGCTTCGGCGAAACGTCCATGTATTGGATCTGGGCGGGCTCGACCTCGACGAAGTCCCCGCGATAGCGCGCGGAAACCTTCTCGCCCGTCAGCTTGTTGTGGCTGTCCACCACGGAATTTGCCTGGGCGATATAAAAGTTTTCGTCGCGATCCCCGCTCAGGTATTCGACCTCGTCGGTCACCCGGGCGTTGTGGACTTTGCGGTAGGGGGTTTCGATGAACCCGAACTCGTTGATCCGGGCGAACGTGCTCAGTGAGCTGATGAGGCCGATGTTCGGGCCTTCGGGCGTTTCGATCGGGCAGATGCGCCCGTAGTGCGACGGATGGACGTCGCGGACCTCGAACCCGGCGCGGTCGCGGCTGAGCCCGCCCGGCCCAAGGGCCGAGAGGCGGCGCTTGTGGGTGAGCTCGGAGAGCGGGTTCGTCTGGTCCATGAACTGGCTGAGCTGGCTGCGTCCGAAAAAGTCGCGGACCACGGCGCTCAGCGACTTCGGGTTGATCAACTTCTGCGGGGTGATCTGGTCCACGCTGGCATCGAACAAGGTCATGCGCTCGCGGACGAGGCGTTCGGTGCGGGCGAGGCCGACCCGGCACTGGTTGGCCAAGAGTTCCCCCACCGTGCGCACCCGGCGGCTGCCGAGGTGATCGATGTCGTCGGTCATCCCCTCGCCGCCGCGAAGACGGACGAGATACTTCATCGCCGCGATAAAATCCTCCTTGGTCAGAATCCGCTCCTCCTCGCTGACCTTGAGGCCGAGCTTCTGGTTGATTTTGTGGCGTCCGACGCGGCCGAGGTCGTAGCGCTTCGCGTCGAAGAACAGGCGCTTGAGCATGCCGCGGGCATTCTGAACAGTCGGCGGATCGCCCGGGCGCAGCTTGCGGTAGATGTCCTTCAGGGCCTCGTCCTCATCATGGGCGGGATCCTTCTTCAGGGACTTGATGATGGTGTCGTCATCCTTCGTGTCAACGACCTTGACGGTCTTGTGCCCGAGGCCGATCAACTGGCGGACCGTGGCAGCATTCAGCGGCTCGAAAGCGCGGGCCACCGTGATTTCGCCATCGCGGATGTCGGCGATCAGAACTTTCGTGCTGATCTCGTCCTCCTCGAGCTTCTCGCTGAGCTTGAGGTCCTCGATGGTGTAGAAAAGTTTGATGATATCCTCGTCCGACGGATGGCCGAGGGCGCGGAGGAAGGTCGTGGCAAGAAATTTGCGGCGGCGTTTGCGGCGGTCGAGGTAAACGTAGAGGAGATCGCTCGTGTCGAACTGCACCTCGATCCATGATCCGCGATCCGGGATGATCCGGAAGCCATGGAGGATTTTCCCGTTGGTGTGGACGGAGGTTTCAAAGCAGATGCCGGGCGAGCGGTGGAGCTGGGAAACGACGACCCGTTCCGCCCCGTTGATCACAAATGTCCCCTGCGGGGTCATCAGCGGCAGTTCGCCCATGTAAACTTTTTCCTCTTTGGTGCAGCGCTCGTCCTTGTAGCGGAACGTCACGTAAAGCGGGGCGCTGAATGTCTGCCCCTCGCGCTGGGAGTCCAGGGCGGAGAGCTTCGATTCCCCCAAGTCGTAGCTGACGAAATCGAGCGAGGATTTGTCCTCGAATCCGAAAATCGGGAAGAATTCCCGGAAAACCGCCTGGAGCCCGATGTTCCGGCGCTTCACCACCTGCGTGTCTTTTTGGAAAAACTCGTTGTAGGAGTTGATCTGCAGCTCGATGAGATTTGGCGGCTCGATGGCCTCCTGCAATTTACCGAAATGGATACGTTCAGACATGGTGGATTCGAGTGGCTTTTCCGGTGAATCGTTGGGCGTGCCAACCAGCCTTTTATCGGCTCAGGCACCCGGCCAAAACGTCGGAATGCAAAACATCCGTGCAGGCAGGCAGGGGATTCCCCACCCGTCTGTTGACGGATTGTTTTTTACTCGGACAGATTTGATCGGATAACAGGGCCTTGGCTTCCAGCGGAGTGTAAATATTATAGGGATCCGCGGAGAGATCAAGACATTTTTTCAAGATCTCTCCGCGGAGTTGAAGGACGGGGTTACTTGATTTCGACTTTGGCGCCGGCTGCTTCGATCTTTTTCTTGATCTCTGCGGCTTCTTCCTTGGTCACACCCTCTTTGAGGGGTTTGGGAGCGCTCTCGACGAGGGCTTTGGCTTCGGCGAGGCCGAGACCGGCCACGGCGGCGCGCACCTCTTTGATGACGGCGATTTTGTTTCCGCCGGCTTCGAGGAGGATCACGTCAAACGCGGTTTTTTCCTCCACCGGGGCCGCTGCGGCTCCTGCGGGGCCTGCTGCGGCGGCCGCGACCGGCGCGGCGGCGCTGACGCCCCATTTTTCTTCGAGTTGTTTGACCAGGCCGGCGATTTCCAGGACGGTGAGGCCGCTGAGCTGATCTACGAGTGCTTGTGTGTCTGCCATTGTGTTTTTTCTATTGTGGTGTCGTCGCGCCCGGAAGCCTCAGGGCATTTGAGCCGGACAGCCGTCCGACCGACGAGGAACCGGTTTTGGTTTGGTGTTGTTTGTCCGGTGCGGCTTCGAAAACACCGGGCAAAATTTTCAGGCCGCCTCCCCTGCCGCGTCGGCCTTTGCCTTGAGGACGCGGGCCAGGCTGGCGCCGGGCTCGTTGAGGATGCGGACAAACTGGGTCGCCGGGGTCTGCAGGAGGCCGAGGAGCTTGGCCTGCAGGGCCGCTTTGCTCGGAAGATCGGCCAGTTCGGCCACCTGTCCGGCATTCAGGGCGGCGTTGTCGAGAACCCCGCCACGAACGGCCGGTTTCTGAAACTCCGCGTGGAAGGACTTGAGGATTTTTGCGGCGGCGCAGATGTCCTCCTCCCCGGTGACCATGGCGGTCTGCCCTGTAAGCGATCCCTCGAGTTCGGGCATCTTCAGGTCCTGGGCCGCGATCTTCAGGAAGGTGTTGCGCACGACGCTGAGGCGCGCCCCGGCACCCGCCAGGCGGGTGCGGAGTTCTTCAAAATGGGGGACCTTCATGCCGGTGTAATCAACCACCAGCAAATACGGCGAGGATTTCAGTTTTTCGCGGACGTCCGCGACGATCAAAGTTTTCTCGTGTCTCATGGGAATTAGTTTTTCAGGTAGGGAGACGGGTCGACCGACACGCCCGGGGACATGGTGGCGCTGAGGGTGATCGATTCGACAAAGGAACCCTTTGCCGTGGCGGGGCGGGCCTTCACGACGGCCTCGATAACAGCCGTGCCGTTTTCCAGAAGCGCCTGGTTTTCGAATGAGAATTTGCCGACAGGCACCGCGACATTTCCATTCTTGTCGAGCTTGAACTCGACGCGCCCGGCTTTGACTTCCTTGACGGCCTTCGCCGTGTCGTCCGTGACGGTGCCGGTTTTGGGGTTCGGCATCAGGCCGCGAGGCCCGAGGACCTTGCCCAACTTGCGGACCTCCGCCATCGCCGACGGCGTGGCGATCGCGACATCGAAGTCCGAGAAACCGCCGGTCACTTTTTTGATGAGGTCTTCGAACCCGACAAACTCGGCACCGGCTTCCCTGGCGGTTTCGGCGGCCTGCCCGGTTGCGAAAACGAGAACCCTCACGTTCTTGCCGCTCCCGTTGGGGAGAGGGCAGGTCCCGCGAACCATCTGGTCGCTCTGCTTGGGATCGACGCCCAGCTTGAAAGAAAGCGTGACCGTCTGGTCGAACTTTGTGGGAGGAAGGGTCTTGAGGGTTTTGAGCGCCTCGGAGAACGGGTATTTTTTTCCGCCGTCCACTTTTTCAGCGGCGGCCCGGTAACGTTTGCTTCGGTTTTTTTGCATGGTGGTTTGCAGTGCGAGCGACCGGATGAGGTCTCCTGCTTTGTGGGTTTTCCGACAGGATGTCGGGAGCCGGTCACATTAACGAAACCCGCATGCGTGTCAAAGAAAATCTCAAAAATAATTTGACTGAAACGGAGGCGGTCCTATGCTGACCATCCCGCTGGGGCAAATCGTCACTCAGAGATCCAGCCGCACCACTTTTTTTATCCATGAACGCACAACTCCTCGAAGAAGCCGCAAAAGTCATCACGGAACCCCAGGTTCTCATCAACGCGGTTTCCCGGCGCGTGCGCCAGTTGACCGCGGGAAGCCGCCCCATGGTGGAGGCGGAGTTCCGGATGGGGCTGGCGGACATCGCCCTGCTGGAAATTGTCAGGGGCAAACTGGCAGTGGCTCCCAAGCCCGCGGCCTGAGAGTCCTCGGGAAAGGTTCCCGGATTCCATGTCCGCAGAGATCACCACAAACCGCAAAGCTCTCCGGGATTATCATATTCTCGAGCGGTTTGAGGCGGGAGTGGAGCTCAAGGGCACCGAGGTCAAGTCCCTCCGCGCCGGCCTGGTGTCGCTGCAAGGCGCGTTCGCCCGGGTTCACGGCGGGGGCCTCTGCCTTTACGAGGCGAGCATCCAACCCTACGAGCGTGCAAGCCACGAACAGCACGAGGCCAAGCGCGTCCGAAGGCTGCTTCTCCACCGGGCCGAAATCGACAAACTCGCAGGGGAGATCGAGCGCTCGGGGCGGACAGTCGTGGCCCTGAAAATGTATTGGAAAAAAGGGCGGGTCAAAGTGGAACTCGGGCTGGGCAAGGGAAAGGACGCGGGCGACAAACGTTCGGATTTGAAAAAGCGGGTGGCCGATCGCGAGATAGATCGCGCGGTGGCGGATTTCCAGCGGCGGAAGTAGTCCCGGTTTTTTCCTGAGGGTTTGGATTGATTTCATCTTCGGGACCGTCCATATCATTGAGGTTCTCAGTATGCGTATCTCCCTGTTCTCCCTTCTTGCCCAAGCGGGCTGCCTGGTTTTCACCGCGACATTGCTGGCCCAAGCGCCCACCCCGGCCCCCCCCGCTCCAAAACCCATTATCGTGAACGGGGGGTTCGAAACCAGATTCCCGCGCCAAAACATTTGGTGCGGGGTGGATTCCACCGGGGCTCTTGCGGGAGAAAAGGATGCGCTGCCGATTCTGGACACCACGAGCGGGACGATCACCGACACCAGCATGCCTGTCTCGGTATCGGTAGCCGACCTCAACGGCGACGGGCTTCTCGACATCGCCGTGATGGACGTCAAGGGATACCTGCGGATCTATTTCAATTCCGGCACCAAGACCGAGCCGAAGTTCACGGTGGGGGAGCTCGCCAATATTTTTCTCTCCCGGTACACCGAGACCGACCCGACTCTCCAAGGTCTGGATCCAAGACTCCACATGAGAGTGCGGGAGGGCCAGCGGATCCATCTCTGCGACATCACCCGTTCCGGGAAGAAAGACCTGGTGGTCGGAAACTACCTCGGCGAGATCATGCTCATCCCCAATTCCGGTTCTGGCGTCAAACCCGACTTCCGCCAGCCCTCGAGCATCGCGTCCGTGCTGATCCCTACCATGAAGGACTCGCTGAAAAAGTGGGGAAATGTGTTTGCCCCGGAAGTCTGGGACTGGAACCGGGACGGGAAGGACGACCTTCTTGTCGGCGAGGGGTCCTACTCCGCCAACAGCATCCATCTGCTGATCAACCAGGGCTCGGGATCCAAGCCCGCGTTCGACGAAAACAACAGCAGCGTGCTCGCCTACGGGATGGGTCTCGAACAGCTCACACCGTGCATTGTGGATTACAACGGCGACGGGTTCCAGGACCTGCTCGTCACGGAGCGCACGGGAAAGGTCGCCGTCTATCTCAACAAGGGAAAGCAATGGAAAGCCGGGGAGACCCTGGCCTTTGATTCGTTCATTTCCGTGGGCGGAGCGGCACCCGCAGCGGCCCCGGCGGCCAAGGACCCGATGGAGGCGGCGAAGGCCACCGGCCTCCTTTCGCTTGGCGGGATAGCCACGATCGCCGCCGGCGATTTCAACGGCGACGGGCTTTTCGATCTCGTCTTCGGGAAGAGCAACGGGAAAATCGCGATCTGCCTGAATACCGGGACAAAGACGGCGCCGAAATTTGGGGCACCCGTGGAAATCAAGGGTGATGCAGGGACCCCGCCGTTTTTTTCCCCGTCCGGATGGGAATGCGATTACGGCCTGGACCGCGGCAATTTCTACGGCTTCATCTCGGTGGTGAAGGACGAGGACGATCCCGAGGCCAAGCCGCCCGAGGGGATAGCCTGCCTCAAGGCCGGTTATGTCCCGAGCCCGAACAAAATCATGTCGGCACCGACGTTCTACAGCCCGGCTTTCGGCAAGGACTGGAAGCACTACATAGGAGGGAATTACTTTGGCTGGTGGGTGGACCAGTATTATGCACATAACAGGCGCCAGGCACCCGCGAATTTTTTCACGGTGAGCCAGTCCAAATACAGCAAGGACGGCCCCCCGATCTTCAAAATGGGGAAAACCTATGTCTTCTCGATGAAGGTCAAGGGCAACAAGGTCAACGATGCCAACGTGGGAATTACTTATTACGGCTACAAAAAGTTGAGCGAATCAAAAATCGAGCGCGGCGACCGGGGATCCGCGAAAACGACAAAAAACGAGGTTATGGAGTATAAGGTCGAGTCGGTTCCGTTCAGTGCGGGCCCGCAATGGACCGAGGTGAAAAAAGAGTTCACGCCGAAATTCGAGAAAAAAGACCTTGCCGACCCGCAGGAGACAGGCTTGTTGACCATGATCGAGTTCACCCTGACCCCCGGTTCGGGCACCCTCTACATCGACGATGTGAAAATCATCGAGAAGTAGCCTGCCTCTCCCGGCTGCCCGACGATGAAATACGACGCCATCATCGTTGGAGGGGGAGCGGCTGGGTTGTTCTGCGCGCTCACGGCCGGGCTGAGGGGGCGCAGGATCCTGGTCATCGAGCACAACGACAGGGCCGGAGAAAAAATCAAAATCTCCGGGGGCGGGCGCTGCAATTTCACAAACATCCACGCCGGCCCGGAGAACTACCTTTCGGAAAACCCCGCCTTCTGCCGGTCGGCGCTGGCCGGGTTTTCGCCGTGGGATTTCATCGCCCTCGTGGAAAAACACGGCATCTCCTACCACGAAAAAAAGCGGGGGCAGCAGTTCTGCGACGGGTCCTCGCGCAAAATCATTTCGATGCTTCTGGGCGAATGCGCGGACGCCCGTGCCGAGATCCGGACCGGATGCCGGGTCGAGGAAGTCCGGCAAGGATTTTCTCTCAAAACCAACGGGGGGGATTTCGAATGCGATTCTCTGGTCGTCGCCACCGGCGGGCTTTCCTTCCCGAGCCTGGGGGCAAGCGACTTCGGCCACCGGATCGCGCGGCAGTTCGGGATGCGGGTGACCGACCTTTGGCCGGGGCTCGTGCCGCTGGCCCTGCCGGCCCCCGCTCTCCGCGTCCTCGGTCCCGTCAGCGGAGCTTCGCTGCCGGTGCGCGTGAAGTGCGCGGGGCAATCCTTCGAGGAGGCCCTTCTTGTGACGCACCGCGGCTTCAGCGGGCCGGCTATCCTGCAGATTTCGTCGTATTGGAAAAAGGGCGATTCGCCCGTGTTTGACCTGCTACCGGGAAAAACTCCCGCTTTCCGCCCCGGCGCCACGAGCGCCCCCGCCTTTCTCTCGGAGTTCTGGCCGCGCCGGTTCGCCGATGCCTGGTGCTCGTTGCACGCCCCGCAAAAACCTTTGAACCATTGGTCGGACAGGGAGCGCCGCGAACTGATGCACCTCGCCCACAACTGGCCGGTCGCGTTTTCCGGGACGGAGGGATACGCGAAAGCGGAAGTCACGGTGGGGGGAGTCGATACCGCGGGGCTCTCCTCGAAAACCATGGAGTCCCGCTCCGTGCGCGGGCTCTATTTCATCGGCGAAGCGGTCGATGTGGCCGGCTGGCTGGGCGGCTACAACTTCCAGTGGGCCTGGGCGAGCGCCCACGCCGCCGGGCAGGCAATCTAGCCCGGTCTCGGAGCGGCCTCCGACTCGCGGAAGGTGATCCGGGCCTTGGTCAGATCGTAGGGCGACAACTCGACGGTCACGCGGTCGCCGGGAACGATCCGGATGAAATTTTTCCGCATCTTTCCGGAGATGTGCGAGAGCACGACATGGCCGTTCGGGAGCTTCACGCGGAACATCGTTCCGGGCAGCACATCCACCACCACTCCCTCGCTTGTGACACAGTCGTCTTTTGCCATGTGTGTGCCTTCCTAGCAAACTCACGGCTCGAAATCAACCCATCGCACGAGCGAAGCGAGATTTTGTCGGGAATCGGAGTGCCAGGTGAACGGGGTGTCCTGCATCCGGCCGATCAAACAGATCCTTGAAAAGCCGGCTCCGGCAAACCTCATCGCGTTCGCGGGCGTGCCCGGCCAGACCCCCAGCCCGCCCAGGTGGTTGGCAAAGCGCGCAAGGCAGGAAGGCAGATTCTCAGACAGCGGTTTGACGAAAACAAACCGGTGCAACGGAGAGTCGGGAAATTCTTCGCTCTTCTCGAAGACGACCGTCCACCCCGTCCCTTTCCAAACTCGGACACCGCGGTCTCCCGAGGCCCGGAAATCCCAGTCCGCCCGCGCATGCGCAATCTCCGCCTCCACGGCCAGCGGCAACGGAGGCGCGGGGCTCGCCGCCGCGAACCGCTCCATCTCGCGGGCAAGCGCTTCAGCGTATCGGAAGGCATCGCCCCCGACAAAAATCACCTGCGGCGAAAGGCATCCCTGCTGCTCGAACAGCGACACGTCTCGTGCCGCCAACGCGCAGGATTCCAATCCCGGATCATCGGAGACGACCCCGACGCTGACCCGGTGGCCATGGGCTTGGAAAGGGATCTGCGGAGGACATTTTGCGCGGAATTCCGCGACCGTGACATCGCTGCCGAAAACCACCCATGCCTCCGCGCGCCGCGGCCAGTCCTCGCCAAGCTGTCGCGAGCACTCCAGCCTCGAGGAAAGCCCGGCGGGCAGCAAACCCGGAAACCCCTCCATCTTCCCGAGCCCGCCGGACGGGAATTTGACAAGGTTGTGCGAGCCGAGAAGAAGCCCGCGCAGCATCGTTTGAAATGCGGCGTGCGGCGTGTTCCCGCTCAGGATGTGAAGGATCGTGCGCGGCGCGACCGCCATCGACAGGTGGCCTCCATACATCTGAAACCCGTCCAGGATTTCCTCGTGCCCGAGCTCCAGCCTCACGGATTCGATCATGTCCCTGGCCGTCGGTGGAGAAAGCTCCGGGAAGTGCGCGGCCGCCCGGGCCAGCGACTCCGCGCGATCGGCCGTGTTCATGAAAGGAGTTCGTCCGCCGCGAGCGAACATCCCCGCGGGATCGCGGCCGGATCGCGCCCGATGAGTTCGAAATCCCGCCCCCGCCGGATCGCGAGGTCGCGGGTCTGGATCGCGCAGACCGAGCCGAGGTTCGCTGCATCAAAGATTTTGAGGATCCCGGCTTCTCCCTCCCCGACTTCGATCCCCGTGGAAGGGCTGACGACCAGCCCTCTCGCCCAAGGGGGCGCTCTGTGCGGCCTTCCAAGGCCATTGGTGTAAAATTGGGAGATCAGCTCGGTCATGCCGTATTCATTCCACACCGAATCCGGCGGAAGTCCAAGCCGCTCCTGAAAAAGATGGTAAAGCTCGCTTTTCGGCATTTCGCGCCGCGTCCCCTTGTATCCGCCGGTCTCCACCGCAAGACTCCCCGCCGGCAGGACGACCCGGCGTCCGTTCATCCATTCAAAAAAGTCCAAGAATGCTAGGGCAGTGCCGAAGATCACCGTCTTCCCGGCCGTCTCCAAGAACGCCAGCAGCTCCCCTCTCCTGCTGAAAAAAAAACGATCCTGCGGCACCAGCCATGAGGCCATTTGGCTCAGCGAGGAATAGGGCGCCCCGGCTGCGTGAGGGATGATTGCGACAACATTCTCCGCCGGGAGCCCGGCCCGGATCCAACCGCGCGTCGCCGCGTGCAGATACAGCGAGAGCGAGCAGAAATGGTGCCGCCCGGGACTCCCGCCGGTCGTCCCGCTGGTCTCAAATGTCCGGATCGTTTGCTCTTCCGGAAACGATCTCAATCCCGCGGTTTTGAACGCGGAAACCGGGACGGCAGGGATCCCCTGCCAGCAGGTAGGCTCCGGGAGGCCGGAGCAGAAATCCCGGTAGGCCGGATTGTGCGCCCGCTGGAACCGGTGGACATCGAGGAGCCGATCCTCAAATCCCCCGCCGCCGGCAGCCATCCACCGGGAAATCTCTGTTTCCAGGTCGGCATAATGATCGGTGTGCTGCATGCGTTTTTTATCAAATTGTCACGAGGGGTTGCAGGCAGATAGAGTTCACTGCGTCCCTCCACTGTTACTGTTCGTGAAATTTTCCTCCGGGCTCCTCATTTTGATTCAGGCGGCTGCTTTTCTGCTGCTCGCCCCGGGGAGCATGGCACAGGGCGGGCCTCCACCTCAAGAGCTCACCGCACAGGAATGCTACACGAACGCCGAGCGGTTGTTTGCCGGCGAAAAATATTCCGAGGCCGCCGAGCTCTACGGCAAATTGGTGGCGGGATTCGGCCAGTCGAAAGATGCCGCCGAGGCGATCCGCAGCATCCGTTTCCGCCACGCCATGTGCTTCGTCCACATGAAAAAATTCGGCTTCGCGATCGGGCCGATCCAAACCGCCCTCCAACAGCAGCCGCCGCTCCAGTCGTCGGAAGTGCAGGAACTGCAGTTCTGGCTGGGGGTCGCCAACATGGAGGAAAAGAACTGCCCGGAGGCCCGCGCGGCTTTGGAAAAATTCCTGGCTCTCTTTCCCGCCGGCGCGGAGAAGAACCCCGCCTTCCTCCGGCAATACCCGTCCGCCATGAAAATCCCCGAGGCGAAAATCCTCATCGGCTCGGCCTGGCTGCTCGGCGAAAAATACAAAGAGGCCGCCGCGTATTTCGAAGGCATCCAGGACGGCATGGTCCCGGAAAACCGCGCGCGCGCAGTCGTCTTGCAGCTCTACTCGCTTTTGCAGGACAATCAAAACGAGGCGGCCATGAGGCTCGTCGAAAAGGAATTTCCCCGGATGGGCGACATCACCCAGCTGGTGACATTCCAGAGCCTCACGCTGGAGCTCGGCAACCGGTGGCTCGAAGCGGGGGAATACCGCAAGGCCATTTTCTGCCTTCAGCGGGTGTGGACATCCGACCGGCTTCTCAAGCACCAGGAGGCGCGGCTGGATGAACTCCAAAGCCGGCTCCAGGCCGCCGAGGCAACGCCCAAGGGCGATCCTTACACGAAGTTCCTGCTCGCCCAGTTGATTCAAAAGGTGAAGCGAGAGGTCGAAAACTTCCGGAAGATCCCGGGGTTCGATGCCGCCCTGCGCCTCCGCCTCGCCACCGCCTACCAGTCCATGAAGCGCTACCGCGAGGCCGCGCTCATTCTCGAAGACATGCTCGCCCGGATGCCCGCCGACAAGGTTGTCGAACGCGCGTCGGTCAATCTCGTCCAGGCATGGCTCGAGATCGGGCGGTGGCCGAAAGTCATCGAAACCGCCCGCGCCTTCGCCGAAAAATTCCCCGGCTCCCCGAGCCTCCCGCTGGTCGAATACCTCGCGGGCATCGCCGCGCAGAAGGATCTGCGGTTTGACGAGGCCATCGCCACGTTCGACAAGATCAGGGACTCCGACTTTGCGCCACGCGCGCTTTTCATGGAGGGATTCACCCTCCTGCTCGCCGAGAAAAACAAGGAGGCCGTCGGGGCGTTCGAGAAGTTCGGGGAAAAATATCCGTCGCACGAACTCAGCGGGGCAGCCGCCTACTGGCGGGGCATGGGGTATTCGCTCGACAGGCAGTTTGAAAAATCCAGAGCCGCGATGGACGACTACCTGCGGAAACACCAGGGCGACCAATACGCGGGCAACGCGGCGTTCCGCAAAGCCTATTGCGCCCAGCAGCTCGAGGATTACCGGACCAGCATCAAAGAACTTCGCTCGTTCATGCGCGCCTATCCCGGTCATGAGGAAACCGGCGAGGCCCGCATCCTGCTCGGCGATGCCCTGATGAACGGTGGAGAGATGGAGGAAGGCATCGCCTCTTTCAAAGGGATTCCGAAAGCGGACACCAGGTTCTACGAGGAGGGGGTTTTCAAAACCGGAAAGGCGCTCAAGCTCATGGAGGAATACGACTGCTACCTCAAGCTGATGCGGGACTTTCAAAAAGAAAACCCCCGCAGCCCGCGCGTGGCCGAGGCCATCTTCAATATCGGCTGGGTTTTCCGGCAAAAAGATCAGCCGGAAAAAGCGAGAGATGTCTATTGGGAAGCGATCAAGGAATACGGCGATGATCCCTCGATCCGTTCGGTGGAGGATCTCTTCCCGGCCCTCTCGAAACTTTACAAAGGCGAGGATGGTCCCGCCCAATACATGGCCCTTCTCGACGGCCTGCGGCAGGATGCCGAAAAATCCGGCAAGAAGACCCTCTCCATGCGCGCGCTCTGGGCGCAGGCCTCCGCCCTGAAGATGTCGGACCCCGCAGCTTCGCGTCAACTCCTCGGCGAAGCGGCCGCCCTCGCCGATGTGCAGACGACGAACCCGCTCCTCCTCGCGGATTTCGCGGAGGCGCTGCTGGCCGCCGGGCGCGAGAAAGAGGGCGAACAGATGTCGCTCGATCTCGTGAAATGGAACCCCCGCGCCCCACAAAAAGACCGCGCCCTCGCCAATCTCGGTTTCCTCGAGATGAAGCGAGGCCATGACCGGGCCGCGCTCGACGATTTTGACCGCTTCGAAAACGAGACCCTCGGCTCGCCGGTGTTCGGCCGCGTTCTCCTCGCCAAAGCGGCTCTTCTTCAAAAACGCGGCGAGAAGGCCAAGGCGCTCGCCGCGCTTGAGGCCGTCCTTTCCAACAAATATTCCGGCGGCAGCGAAAAAGCCGAAGCCCTCTACCGGACGGGCGAGATCCACATGTCGGACGGGAAACCGGAGCTCGCCGTGCCGTATTTCCAGCGGATTTACGTGATGCACGGACGCTGGGGGGAATGGGTCGCCAAGGCGTATCTCCGCAGCGGCGAGGCCTTCGAAAAATTGAACGACGCAACCAGCGCGCGCAAAACTTACCAGGAACTCGCCGCGAAAGAAGACCTCGCATCATTCCCGGAGTCCCGGCTCGCCAAAGATCGCCTCCAGGCGCTCGGCGGCCCGATCAAAGAGGAACCACCACAAGGATGAAATGCCTCCTCCTTTGCCTCGTTCTGGCCGCGCCCGTTCTTCCGGCGCAGGACGTGCTGTTTTTGAAAAGCGGCGAAAAGCGTTCCGGCCGTCTGTCCGGATTGGACGCCCAACAGCTCCGGCTCCAGGTCCCGCTGCCTCCGCCTCCCGGTTCCCCGGCGTCAGCCCAGCAGGTCTTCGCGTCGGTGACGATTCCGCGGAAAGACGTGGACTATATCGAGTTTGCGCCCGATCCCGCCATGGAAGAACTCCTGAAGTCTGCAACCATCAGTCAGGTGGTGGAAATCGGGGGCCTCTGGAACCGGGCCGAACCCTTGCTCAAGGTGCCGCGATCTTCCGCCGCGCGGATCGCCAATGTCTTGGGCAGCCTGCTCCTCCAGACGGGCGATCCCGCCAAGGCCGCCCGCGCACTCGAACTTTTCAAAGAAGTTGAAGTCGGCGCATGGAGCCCCTCCGACAAGCTGGCCGCGCGGCAGGGCCGTCTCCGCGCGATGGTGGCGACCGGGAATGCCAAAGAGGCCGTCGACGAGGCCATGGAACTGGCCGCCGTCACGGAAAATCCGGCCGTGCTCATCGAGGCAAAATACATTCTCGCCACCGCCGCCGACGCCTCGCTGCGCAGGCTCCTCAACGACAACCCGCGCTGGGAGGAAGATCCCCATGTCATCCCGGAACGTCACCGCCTCTACAACGAAGCCCTCGATTTCTACCTTTACCCGAGCCTTTTTGCCGGCTCCGAATCCGAGGCCGCCGCGCGCGGCCTCTGGGGCGCGGCCGGCATCTATCTTCTTGCGGGCGAAAGCCAGAAGGCCCTTGAATGTGCCCGCGATATCTCAACCCTCTACCCCGGCACGAAATTCGCCGGCCCCGCCGCGGAGTTCATCGCCTCGCTCCCCGAAGCCCAGCGCGCGATCAACCCGGAAAAAGAGGCCCGCGCCGGACTGGCACCCGCGCCGCAAAATGCGGCAGCGCCCGACAAATCACCCGAAGAAAAGCCGAAGAAAAAATCCCATGAAAAGAAAAAACCGAAAAACTCCTGAGATCTCTATGCGCCGCAGATGGCTGCGCGGATCCCGTCCCTGGCTCGCCGTTCTCGCGGCCCTGCTGGCCGCCTTCCTGCCGTCCACCGCAAGCGCCATGGGCGTCGCCAGCAGCAAGAGCCTGCTGGATCTTTATCGCGACGGCGGCCCGATCATGCACCTCATCGCGCTCTGCTCGGTCTCGGTCGTGGCGCTCGGCGCATATTGCGCGGTCATGTTCCGGAAAGGAAAACTCATGCCTCCCAACGCGGTCGCCCACCTCAACAACCTCATGGGCCAGCGCGATCTCCAGGGCGCGTATGATTTCTGCAGCGCGAACCCCTGCCTGCTCACGCACATCCTTGCCGGCGCCCTCACCAAGGCGAATTTCGAGAGGGACATGTTCAACAAAACCGCCATGGAAAACGCCATCGCGGACGACTGCTTCCGGGGGGAGACAAAAATGATGGTCGTCGTGAACTACCTGAACACGTTTGCCGTCCTTGCCCCGATGATCGGGCTCCTCGGCACCGTGGCGGGCATGATCACGAGCTTCAGCGCCCTGACCGCGGGAAAAGCCGAGGCGACCGACTTGGCCAAAGGCATTGGCGAAGCGCTCATCGCCACCGGCGGCGGGCTGCTCCTGGCCATCCCCTCCATGTTCCTCTATTTCTTCTTCCGCGGCATGCTCACCACGAACATGGCGGATGTCCACAAGTCGCTCTCGCACATTCTGGATCTCTTCACCGGCGAGGCGCACGGATCCCCTCCCGCAGCCCGGCAACTCTACGCCGACCCAACCGCGCCCGCAGCCGCCGAATAGCATCCCATGTCCGTAACACGCCGACGCATGCGCAGGGTTCACCACGACGAGGTCGGGCTCCAGATCGCCCCGATGATCGACGTGACGCTCCTCCTGCTTTTCTTCTTCATGCTCGCCGGCAAGATCACCAAGGGCGACAAACTCCTCGACATCAAAGTCCCCATCGCCGCGACCGGCAAGGTGCCTGTGGATGAAGGCGCCCGCGATGTCGTCAACATCGATGAAAAGGGCCAACTCTTCAGCGGCAGCCTCCCCGTGACAAAAAAGGAGCTGACCGAACATCTCAAACAGCGGTTCCGGGATTACCCGCCGCTCAAACTCTACATCCGCGCGGATGCCGAGACTCCGGGCAGGATGATCAAGGAAGTCATGGCGGTCGCCGCCGAGTCCGGCGCCATCGAAGTCATTTTCGGGGTGATCCAGAAATGAAACGCACCGAACACCCGCAGATAGACTTGCAGATCGCGCCGATGATCGACGTCTGCTTTCTGCTCCTTTTCTTCTACATCATCACCTCGAAGCCGGTGAAACCCGAGGCGGACATGAGCATGACCCTTCCGGGAACGGTCGCCCAGGAGGAATCGCTCGACATCCCGGACGAACAACGCATCACGATCCAGGATAACGGCCAGATCGTCCTCAACGATCTCGCCCTCGACAAACCGGAGGACAAAAACCTGCCCGCCCTGCTCGCGACCTTGCAGCGGTTCAAGGAATCCTCGGATGCGAACAAGAGCCGGGCGCTCATCACGCTGGATGTCTCGGACAGCGCCGTCCATCAGCGGGTGGTGGATGTCCTCAACGCCTGCGCGAAAGCCGGCATCCAGGGAGTGACATTCGCCGGGACAACAGGAGACGAGGAATGACTGCCGCTCTCCAGGCCAGCCCTCCCTCGCAAAAGCACAGGATCCGGCGCGTGGTCCTCGCCGTGATTCTGGTCAGCATCGGAATCCACATCGTGGCGGGCATCGTGGCCGGCGCGGTCATCGTGGCCAGGTATCTCACCGAACCGCCGGCCGAGTTCAAGGCCGCCCGCGATATCCGGCTGCCGGCCAAACAGCGCGAGCACCGGATGAACATGGCCTCGTTCGACGGCATGGCCCCGAAACCCAGCTTCAACGACAAAATGCAAAGCATCCGGCCCGCGCCATTCGCGCTCCCGGAGCTGCCGAAGATGGACATGGCCCAGGTGCTGCCGCTGGACCCGGGCGAGATCGTCTCCGACCAGGTTTCGAGCCTCGCCGGCAGCGGCGGTCTCGGAAACGGCCTAGGCAATGGCGGCTCGGGCGGAGGCGGGTTCGGTGGCGGTGCCGGCATGAGCTTTTTCGGGATCCAGTCGGCCGGCAAACGTATCCTCCTTCTCTTCGATGTCTCCACGAGCGTGGTCAACAAAGCGAATGCCGCGGGAGTTCCCCTCTCGAAGATCAAGGAGGAAACAGCAGATTTGATCGGCAAACTTCCGATCACGGCCCGGTTCGGGATCATCCAGTTCACCCGCAACTACAAACCGTTCAACAACGAGCTCGTTCCCGCCACCGACCAGAACCGCGCGGCCGCGCTCCAGTGGATCGACACCGAATGGGTCGAGACCGGCATGATGGCCGCCTCCAGAAAAGTCGTCCGCAACCCGCAGGGTCTCGTCGGCGTCCTGGATCTCGCCGCGAAGATGCAGCCGGATGTCATCTTCCTCATCTCGGACGCCAGCTTCCAGTGGACCCCTCCCGGAGAAAACAAAAACGCAAAAAAAACCGGCGGAAACTTCGGCGGAAACATCCCCTGGAAGGAAATCGAAAAGATCACCCAGGGCCCGCTCCAGGGCTCCGAGGGTTGCAAAATCCACTTCATCGGCTTCGAGATGAAACCCGATGACAAACGCGAGATCGGCACCATCGTCCGCAAATCCGGAGGCCAAATCCGCGAGATCAAGTGAAGGGACCTGTCGGACTTTGCTCAATCGCTTCGATGATCTGATCGCGCAAGAATTGTCAGACTTCTTAAACATCAATGATGTTGTGATCCCAAGGCGAGACGCGCAAATGTCAAAGAGCAAAGAACCGACCCCTTTCCTTCTGAATGGGTCATGTCAACCGTCGTCCCCAGGACAACAACCAGCGGGATGCTGATGAAAAGGTAGTCGATCCAGTTGAGTGTCATGGTCATTTTCCTGCTGCTTCCGGCGGGTCAGGCAATTGCCGGGGCCGGCCCGTGAAAAGCGGGGTGTTGGTCGGCGCAGGCTCGGATGAAACGACCATGTTGCCGAGCCAGTTGAACTTCATCTTGAGGCCGGGCGTTTTTTTCCAGAGTCCTTCGACCTCCTGTGTGAAGGCGAGCAGCGGGTAGGTGATGGTCAGCTCGTCGCCGGGTTTGATCCCGTCGAAGCGAACGTAGGCGCCGGACCACTTGACCGGGACGCTCTTCCCGCCAACAAACGCCCGCACCTCGTCGCGCGGTGCCCAGTGTGGCGGCCGCAGGAAGAACTCCTCTTTCACTCTGGCCTTGACGGTGATCCGGCCTTGGTCGGGGAAGAAAGAGACCACACGGCCCAGCTTCGAATCCCGGTTCAGCGCGAGGTTCACGTAAACGCCCCCAGGGCCGAGCTTGGAGTCGGGCAGGCGGTCGATGACATTGCTCCACGTTGTGTAGATGGCTCTCATGCCCTCCGGCGCGCAGCAACCGAACATCTCGAAACCGGACGCATTGCCCTGTAGAACGTTCTCATAGTCGTTGAGGCCGGAGCCGCCGACGATGCCTCCCTGGAACTTGCGGAGCTCCTCCAAACCCTTCCGGATACTCTCTTCGCCCGCCGATTGATTGAGTTTGCGGTAGTAGGTTTCGAATTCCGGGGTGACGATGAACTGAAGGTTGCTGATGTAGTTCCGGAAAAAGCGCTCAACGTAGTCGAAATATTCCGGGTGCCCGTCGCGAGCAATGAGCGAGGCCAGCGTGATCATGTCGGAGATGCAACAAGTCTCGTTGCAGTTGGTGGCCCAGTCCGGTGCGGCCGGGAACCAGCCCGTGCCGGTGCCCTGGGTCAGCATCCAGTCGAAGGATCGCTTGGCGAACTCCGTGTACCGGCCTTCGCCTGTGAGAACGCCAAGATGGGCGATGCCCCAGAGGGCGTGGAGAGTTCCGTGCCCGTGCCCGCCGCCGAAGTTGCCGTCGGCGCCGATCTGGATCCCGCCGGGCTGGATGCCGGCCATGATGCCCTCGGCGTAGGCTCTGGCAAAATCCAGAGCCTCTTGGTCGCCGGTCGCCAGATAGTCGTGCAGGAGCGCCTCGACCAGCGGGGCCGGCACCTTGTTCCAACTGTTGGGAATGGCACTGCCGTCCTGCTTGAGGGCACCCATGCCGGCAGGCAGATAGCACTTGTCCGGAACGGGAAAGACCGCAACTTTCCGAAGTCTGAGCATGATCTTCCGGGCAACGGCTTTGGACTCCGGGTTGGCGGTCCGGCGGAAATCCTCGGCCAGCGCGTAGAGGATCTTGGTGGCACCCCAGACGTGATAGACGTAGTCTTCCTTCTGGTAAACCTTGTTGATATCCGCCTCGTTATACGCGCCGGGCGGGGCGAGCACCGTCCCGTCATCCTGGACGTATTCCAGGAGCCGTTTGTGGAATGCCGTCTCGACGTCCCTGCCGGCTTTGGAACCGGAGACGTCGCGCATGTAATACCATTCCCAATTCATGCGCGCGTCCGTGTCGCAGGGCACGACCACGTCATGTCCGGCCGGGACCGGCGGGCATTTCAGAGGATGGCACTGGAAGACCGGCTCAAAGTTCAGTTCCGGCCGCGGGGTGCGGATGAGATAGTTCATCGCCCAGCCGGCCATGCGCTTGAGGTCGATGTCCTTCGATGCGGGGTCCGGCGGGAGGAGCGCCACTTTCGAGGGCGCCTCAACCGCCACGCTGAGGCCGCCAACCTTGCCGGACAATCCTTGAATCACGGGACGGGCTCCGTCTGGATTTTGATCTCCGTTTGTTTCGCCGCTGAGGGTGCCCCCGCAAAGAAGAGCGGCAAGCGCGGCCCAAACAAGCCCTCGGATCACGAGTGGCGGTCCTTCCGTTTGGAATTTGAATTTTCCACTTGAGCTATCGCCCACGACTGGCGCGGGCCGTATTTAGGCATTTTGTTCATAGTTTTATCGAAAAAAATTCGGCCCGCGCCCCCGTGGGGTCGGAGGGTGTTATGCTGGCAGATCGGGGTTTGAGAGTCAAGCGCACCCCGGCTTCCCACAATCCGAGGTGGCGCAGGATGCGTTCGATGACGTCGGCATCGTCGGTTGGAAGCTTTTGTCCGGGATGTGCTGGGTGATGCGGGCGATAATTCCTTGATGAGCCCGCGATGAAATCGAAAATAGGGGCGGGGCATCTTGGGGATCGTGAACGTGAAATGCCGGTGCGGCACGGGCGCGAGGACGGTCTCGGCCAGCAGTACGCCGAAGAACTGCACCTTCTTCTGGTGGCACGACGGGCAGAACCACCGGCCCTTGCACGAGAACGGCAGCAGGTATTCGTGGCTTGCCGAGTCAGCGGTCCTCGGCTATCGCGGAGGCTGCATGCAGGATTCCGTCCTTGTTGTTGAAGACGAGACCGATGTTGTGGACATTTTGCGCTACAATCTCGGAAGGGCGGGCTTTGAAGTGCTGATCGCCGTGACGGGCGACCGGGGGCTCGACATGGCGCGACAAATGAGGCCGGACGTCATCGTGCTGGACCTCATGCTGCCGGGGATGACCGGCCACGAGGTGTGCCGGGCCTTGAAGGGCGACGCCAACACCGAAGCCATTCCCATCGTGATGCTGACGGCCAAAGGAGAGCCCCACGAGCGCGTGAAAGGCCTCGAATTGGGCGCGGACGACTACGTCACGAAGCCGTTCAGCCCGCGCGAGCTGGTCCTCCGGGTCCAGGCGCTCCTCAAGCGGCATCGCGTGGTGCCGCGTTCGGGAACCCTCCAGGTCGAGGGAATCTATCTCGACAAAACCAGCTTTGAAGCCCGGCTGGACGGACAGCGTTTCAACCTGACCACCACGGAATTCAAGCTTCTCAGCGTGATGCTCGAGCGCCGCGGCAGAACTCTTTCCCGCGAAACGCTCCTCGCCGATGTCTGGGGCTATGAAAACACCTCCCTCGACACGCGCACCGTCGATACCCACATGCGGCGGCTGCGGGAGAAACTGGGCAAGTATTCGGAACGATTGGAAACCATTCGCGGCGAGGGCTACCGGTTCAATGCGGTAGCGGAAGATTGAGCCCGCTTTGGAGCATCGCGGCTTCGGCCCTCGCCACCGTCGCGGGATTGCTGGTCTGTTTCCAGATCCTCCGGCCGTATGCCCGCGTGCGCGAGTCCCTCAGGCGTCTCGCGGAGCGCGATTTCGGGCCGGCCCCCCTGCCTTCCACGACCGGGATCTTCAAGGGGCCGATCCGCGACATCCGCAAAATTTCGGAACTTCTCCAGCAGCTCGACCGCCAGATTTCAGATGAAGGATTCAGTCTCAGGGCCATTCTTTCCAGCATGGTCGAGGGGGTCCTGATCGCGGACGGCTCGCAAAGGGTCCGTCTCGCCAACGACGCGCTGATCAAACTGCTCGACCTCAGGGAGTCCCCGCTGAACCGTCCGGTGATCGAGGTTTTCCGCAAGCACGAGCTCCAGAACGCGCTCGAGACCGCGCTTGCGGAGGGAACCCCCCAGGAAATCGAAATCACCATGGAGATCCCCTCCCCGAACGGAGGCTACGAGGTCAAACACCTGGACGTGAATGTGGCAGGCCTCATGCCTCAGCCGCAGGCCCGCCCGATCGCGGCGCTGGTCGTCTTTCATGACGTGACCGCCATCCGGAATCTTGAAGCCAGGCAGCGCGAGTTGCTCGCAAATGTTTCCCACGAATTCCGCACCCCCCTCTCCATCATCAACGGCTACGTCGAAACCCTGATGGACGGGGCGCTGGCGGACCCGGAAATGGCCCAGCGCTCCTTGAAGGCCATGCACAAAAATTCCCGGCGCCTCGCGCTTCTCATCGACGACCTTCTCACCATGTCCCGGCTCGAAGAGCGCGCCAAACTCCTCGAGTTCCGGCCGGTCAACCTGCGCGAGTTGCTCGGGCATGTGCTGGAGCACCTGGAACCCACCATCACGGAACGCGGCGCAAAGGTCGTCGTCGATTGGCCGGACGATGCCGCCCAAGCCGAGGCGGACGGCCGGCGGATGGAGCAGGTGTATTCCAACCTGCTGGGAAACGCGCTCCGCTACGGAGAGGTCGAACATCTGACCGTGCGCGTCTCCGCCCAAAGGCGCGAAAACGAGATCTGCATCGCGTTTTCCGACAACGGCCCGGGAATCCCGATCGGCGACCAGGCCCATATCTTCGAACGGTTTTACCGCGTTTACAAAGACCGCTCGCGCGATGCGGGCGGCACGGGGCTCGGGCTCTCGATCGTGAAAAACATCGTCGAAGCGCACGGAGGCAGCGTCTCCGTGGAGAGCAAGCCGGGATCGGGGGCCACCTTCCGCGTCTGTCTGCCACTCAGCCAGGGATCGGTTGCCACAACAGAAATTTAATTTTCCCGCAACTTTCCGGAAACCGGCTGGTTTTATCCCGTGCAACCCACAAAATCCAAATGAAAATCAGACTCCTTATCCCCGTTCTCGCCGCCTGCACCGGCCCGCTCTGCGCACAGTCTCCGCAGCCCGCCGGATCCCCTTCTCCCTTTCCCCAGCGCCCCGGCCCCGCCGGGGAACAGATGAAAGAACGCTTCCGCGATAAAATGATGGAAAACCTGCCGCCGGAAATCCGCGCGCGTTTTGAAGCGGCCCGCGAAAAGGCCATGCAGGACCCGAATATTCAGGAACTGAAAAAAAACGCGGAGACCGCGAACGAAGCGCTGCGCAAGGCGATGCGCGAAGCCATCCTCAAGGCGGATCCGGGACTGGAGGCAATCATCAAGGAACGGATGAAGGACAGAATGAAGGACGGTAAACCCGGGGAGCCGCCCGGTTTGTCCAATCTCAGCGAAGGCGATCGCCAGAAGCTGATGGCGGCGCGCGAGAAGGCCAAAAACGACCCCGCTGTCCTGGCGGCCGAGGAATTGAAGAAAAACGCGAAAACCCCCGAGGAACGGCACGCGGCAATGGAACAATTCCACAAGGCGATGAAGGCCGCGCTCCTGAATGCCGATCCGACCTTGGGGCCTCTCCTCGACGAGTTGAAAGCGCCGCAAGGCCCTCCTCCCGCTCCCTGAATAAATCCTGCGGTGGAGGATAATCCGCGCGCGCACCCGGCATGGATCGGGTCGTCGTGTCATCGAACGCTCACCCGACCCAGTCGAAATGCACGACCTGCACGATGTCCGGATGGAGGCTGTGGTGGACCGGGCAGGCCAGCGCGGCGTTCTCGAGGGTTTTGCGCTTGGGAAAATCCGGCGGAAGAGGGATCGTGAATGCGACTTCGAGCTTCACAATCCGGCGCGGGGAATCGGTGGACATCACTTTGTCCACTGAGACCTTCACTTTCCCGAGCGTGACCCCGTGTTGCTCCGCGGCGATCCCCATGATCGTCGCCATGCAGGTGCCGAGCGATGCCGCCGCAAGATCGGTCGGCGAGAAGGATTCGCCCCTGCCGTGGTTGTCCGCCGGCGCGTCGGTCAATATTTTCGCTCCCGACGGACCGTGCACCGCCTCGCACCGGAGAGAACCCAGATAAGAAATGTCAATGTGAACCATGCGGCTATCTCCGCAGAAATCTCCACCTTTCGCAACAACTCCCTTCAAAATCGACCGCCGGGATCGGGGCGTACGGCAGGCAAGACCCGGCGGGCCTCACTCGTCGGATGAGCGCAGCTTGGTGAGGACGCTGAAGTCCTCGAGCGTCGTGGTGTCTCCGGTGATCGCGGTGCCGGCCGCGACCTGTTTGAGAAGGCGGCGCATGATTTTCCCGCTGCGGGTTTTCGGGAGCACCTCGGTGAAGCGGATGTCATCCGGCTTGGCGATGGCCCCGATGGAGTGCGCGACGTGCCGGCGGAGTGCCTCGGCGAGTTCGTTGCTGGCCTTGTGGCCGGAACGGAGCGTGACGAACGCCACGACCGCCTGCCCCTTGATATCATCCGGACGCCCGACGACCGCCGCTTCGGCGACATCGTGGTGCGAGACCAGTGCGCTCTCCACCTCGGCCGTGCCCAGGCGGTGTCCGGCGACGTTCAGGACATCGTCGATACGTCCGACGATCCAGAAATATCCGTCATTGTCCCTGCGGGCCCCATCGCCGGTGAAGTAGCACCCTTTGACTTCGCTCCAGTATTCTTTCCGGTAGCGCGGTTTGTCTCCGTAAATGGTGCGCAGCATGGAAGGCCAAGGCTTGCGGATGACGAGTTTGCCGCCCTCGAGCGGGCCGACTTCCAGGCCGTTGTCATCCACAACCGCCGCGTCGATTCCAAAAAACGGGAGCGTGGCGGTGCCCGGCTTGAGCGGGGTCACCCCGGGCAGCGGAGAAATCATGATCGCGCCGGTCTCGGTCTGCCACCAGGTGTCCACGATCGGGCAGCGCCCGTGGCCGATGTGTTTGAAATACCACATCCAGGCCTCGGGGTTGATCGGCTCCCCGACCGTTCCCAAAAGACGGAGCGAGGAGAGGTCGTGCTTTCGAGGCCAGTCGTCGCCCCACTTCATAAATGCCCGGATGGCCGTCGGGGCGGTGTAAAGAATCGTGACTCCGAATTCCTCGACAATCTTCCAGAAGCGATCCGGCTCCGGCCAGTTCGGCGCGCCCTCATACATGACGCACGTGGCGCCGTTCGCCAGCGGCCCGTAAACGAGATAGCTGTGCCCGGTAATCCACCCGACATCGGCCGTGCACCAGTAAACGTCGTCCTCGCGCAGGTCGAAAATGTATTTCGTCGTCGAGGCAGTGCCCGTGAGGTAACCGCCGGTCGTGTGGAGGACGCCCTTGGGCTTCCCGGTGGAGCCGCTGGTATAGAGGATGAAGAGCGGGTGCTCGCTGTCCACCGGAAGCGGCGGGCACTTCGCGTCCACGTATTCGGCTTCGCGGTGCCACCATACGTCGCGGCCTTCCTGGATATGGATGTCCAAGTGGGTCCGACGGAAAACAATCACGCGCCGGATCTGTTTCGAGCCTTCGAGCGCGTGGTCCACATTTTGTTTGAGCGTCACGATCGCGCCGCGACGGTAGCCGCCGTCGGCAGTGACCACCACGGTCGCCCCGCTGTCGGCGATCCGATCCTTGATGCTCTCGCTGCTGAACCCTCCGAACACCACGCTGTGAACCGCCCCGATGCGGGCACAACCGAGCATGGCAATCACCGCCTCCGGAATCAGCGGCATGTAAATCAAAACGCGGTCGCCCGACACGACCCCGTTCCTCTTGAGGATGTTCGCGAAAATACAAACCTCGCGGTGGAGCTGGTGGTAGGTCAGCGTGCGGCGGTCGCCCGGCTCCCCCTCCCAGATGATGGCGGCCTTGTTGCGGCGCGGCCCGTCGAGATGCCGGTCCAGACAGTTTTCGCTCGCGTTCAGTTTTCCGCCGACAAACCACTTGGCGAACGGCGCCTTCCAGTCCAGCACGCGAGCCCACTTTTTTTGCCAGGTCAGCGTGGCCGCTTCTTTCGCCCAGAACTTTTCCGGAGACCTGACCGACTCGGCATGAAGTTTTTTGTAGGTGGCCGGATTCGAGATCAGCGACTTTTTTGCAAACTCCCGCGAGGGTTTGAAAACGCGCTTCTCAATCAGGTGCGACTCGATGCCGGCGGATGCGGTATTTTTAGCCATAGGGATGAAAGCGGGAGGAATCTAGGCACGAAAACGCCGCCGATGCAACCGGCGTTTTTGATCTCCGTCAAAACGCAGTCCGGGGAGCGCACGCGCGCGCGGAGGTCGGCGACCCGCCGACCGGATATCGATCCTCTGATTCCAAACGAGTGAATGGCGGGTCGCCATTCACAGCACGCGCGCGCGCTCCCCGGAACCCGGATGCCGCAAGCGGGCTAGCGCCCGAAGGTCTCCCGCATCCGATCACAATAATACCGGACGAGATCCCACTCGGCTTCGAGCGGAATCCGGTGGTCGGGGCACGGGATGTAGCCTCCCAGTTCCACGATCGGCTTCAACCGCTGGATCTCGGCATCGATCGCCGGGCGGTCGAGCGCGAACACGCGCTTGTCCATGCCGCCCACGCCGCGGATCTCGCGCCCGAATTTTTCGCGCCACGGGCGGATGCTGGCCGCCCACGTGCCAACCTCGATGGGAAACATGATGTCCACCCCGCTCTCAAGCCAGATCGGCACCAGCGCGTCGATGCATCCGTCGCAATCGACCGAGGCAAACTCGACGCCATGTTTCCTGGCGGCATCGGTGATCTTCACATACCACGGCGCGCAAACCTCGCGAAAAAAGGCCGGGTTGACCAGCGGGCCATGGTTGAAACAGATATCTTCCCAGAAATGCAGGTAATCGGGTTTGGGTCCCCGCGCGAAAATCTCCTCTGCCACGCGCAATATCAACCCGCCAACGGTATCGACGATTTCCCGCACCAGATCAGGGTCGTCGGCAAGCATGTAGGACAGCCCTTCGATCCCAACCCAATTGCGCACCCATCCGATGAGGCTTCCCAGATACAAGGCCTGCAATTCGGCGCGATCTTCCCGCTGGAAAACGGCCAGGTCCTCCTGCTTGACCCGCTCCGGGAACCATTGAAGACGCGGCAGATAATGCTCTTCCCACGAGGCCCGGTCTTTCAGGAGATGATCCACTTCCGACGGGATCGAGAGCACGCCCGGATGGTCCATGACGGTCACCCCGTCCGATTGCCGGACATGGCGGGAGCCGTCCGGAAACGTCCGGAGAACCTCCCACACGAACCCCGGATCCAGCCCGCTGGAAGGAGAAGCCCCGTATCCCCACCCGATATCGAACCCGAGTTTCTCGGCCACCATCCGCTCGCCGTTGCCCCGCCCGAGCTCCTTCCGCTCCGCGTCGCACGGGATCCGCCCCTCCGCCTCCCATTTGTCGTAGAGTTCGTTCCAGAAGCCAAAATGCACGACCGGCATCCAGTCGTATTCCTCGTAGCGCAGGATACGCAGGACGCGTTCCCGCATTGTCATGCGCTCTTCGGTCAGGGACGGCACGGAGGAGGAGAGAGTTGGCATGCCATGAAGTTGAAAAAAACGCCCGTGTTTTTGCCATAGCATAACTTGTCAATTAGCTATAATATCCTGCTATGCGCAGGGACATCGTTTTTTTCGATCCGCTCTGGAATCCGGGCGACCGGAGAATCTCGGCCGGCGAGTTCCGCCAGGGCTCCCGCTATTCCACCACGCGGCCGAAGGGGCGGGGCGACTATCTCCTGCTCGCCACGGTCGCCGGCTCGGGCCTGCTGGAATCCGGCGGAACAAGGCTGGAAACCCGGGCGGGAACGGTCGCGCTTTTCGAGCCGGATGCCCCGCAGCATTATCAAACGAATCCCAAAAGCACGCACTGGCATCTTGTCTGGACGCATTTTCAAGCCCGGCCAACATGGATGGCGTGGCTCGATTGGCCGTCTCCCAGCCGCGGGTTCCGCGCAACCGAAATCCCCGAGGGCGAAGCCCGGATCAATTGCTGGAAATCCCTCAGGAGGATCCGCCGGTCACTCGAACTGGCCGGCACCTCGAGCGAGGATCTCGCCCTGAACGCGCTCGAGACCGCCCTGCTGTGGGTCCGCGAATCGCTCGCGCAGGAAGGGCGCTTCCGCCTGGACCCGAGGATCCGCCATGCACTCGACATCATGGGGTCGGAACTTTCCTCCCCGTTTTCCGTGGCCGGCCTCGCAAAGTCCTGCGGCCTCTCCGCCTCCCGGTTGTCCCATCTTTTCCGCGCGCAGGTGGGATCGAGCCCGCAGAGGTTCAGCGAGCGCTTCCGCCTGAACCGTGCCGCGGAGTTTCTGCGCCTTGGCGGCATGACGGTCGGCGAGGTCGCCCAAGAAGTCGGCTTCGACAGCGCGTTCTACTTTTCCAACCGCTTCCGGAAAGCCTTTGGAAAAAGCCCGCGGGATTTCGCGAAATCGCCAGTCGCATGAGCCATCAATAGCTGTGAAAAATAAAAGTTCCCCATGGGCATCATGACGGCCATCAAAGAAAATCCAGATGGGCCTCGCGCCCGGAAGGCAAAACTGGACATCTCCGGCGTGTTGCGTTAACAGCGGACCGTGAAAGCGCTGTTGAATCCATGACACCCATTCCCAACAACGTCGAAGGCGCGTTCCTCATCAGTATTATCGATTTCATTCTGAGCTTCGTGATCATATCCGGCATCGGGGTCATCCTCGCGATTCTGCCGGTGGTGAACCGATACTGGGTGATTGATGACAAGGATCTGAAGGGCGGGCATTGAGGCCGCGAGGGGGAAGAGAAAATGCTGGATCAACTGCTTTCGCTATTTGACACGCTGCTGAAACAAACCGGGCTCGCGCACCTGTATTGGGGGAACTTCGCGATGCTCGGCGTAGGCTCCGGCATGATTTACCTGGCGGTGGTGAAAAAATGCGAGCCGTTCCTGCTGATCGGGATCGGGTTTGCCTGTATCGTGGTGAACATCCCGGGATCCGACCTCGCGGCGCCGGGAGGGCTCTTCGATTATGCCTACAAGGGCGTTTCGCTGCTGATCGTTCCGCCGCTGATTTTCCTCGGAGTGGGGGCGATCACCGATTTCGGGCCGATGATCGCCAACCCGAAACTCGTCATTCTCGGGGCCGGCGCGCATCTGGGGATCTTCGTCGCGCTCATCCTGGCAAAGGTGCTGGGCTTCAGCCTTTCGGAAGCGGGTGCGATCGGGATCATCGGCGGAGCGGACGGACCGATGGCGATTTTTGTCACCATGAAGCTCGCCCCGCACCTGCTTTCGCCGATCTCCGTGGCCGCGTATTCCTACATGGCGCTGATGCCGATCATCCAGCCGCCGATCATGAGATTGCTGACCACGAAGGCCGAGAGGAACATCCAGATGGCCCAACTGCGCAAGGTCAGCCGCGTCGAGAAGATCATCTTCCCCGTGATCATCGCCATCATCGTCAACCTGTTCTTCCCGCCTGTGGCTCCTCTGGTGACGATGCTGATGCTCGGCAATCTGTTCCGCGAAGTCCTCATCGTGGACCGCCTCTCGGATACCGCGGGAGGGACGCTGCTCAACATGGTCACCATCGTGCTGACCGTGGCGATCGGTTCGACCATGAGCGCGAAAACCTTCCTCAGCATGCAGACCGTGGAAATTGTCGGCCTCGGCCTCCTCGCCTTCGTTTTCGGGACCGCCTCCGGTGTCGTCACGGCGAAAATCATGAACCTTTTCCTGAAGACCAAGATCAACCCGCTCATCGGATCCGCAGGCATCGCCTCGGTTCCCATCGCCGCGCGCGTCTCGCACATCGTCGCAAACAAAGAAAATCCCAAGCTGTTCCTCATTTACCACGCCATGGGACCGAACCTGGCCGGCGTCTTTGGCACGGCGATTTCCGGCGGCATCCTCCTCGCTCTCCTCGGTGCAAAATAATTAACATCCAATCAAAACCCATGAAACAACCCGCTCCCCCCGATGATACCTGTGCCCGCGTCATGGCGACGGATTATCCCGTGCTCACGGCCGGGATGACCCTCGCCGAATGCCTGAGGGCTTTCGTTCAAAACAAAGTGCTGGCCATGCCGGTCGTCGATAACAACGGCCGATACATCGGCCAGTTCCGGAAAAACCTGCTCATCGCCGCAATCCTTCCCCAGGTTGCGGTGCATGACCCGCGCTTCGACCGGATCGCGAAAATGATCGATGGCGGCATGTTGTCGGAAACCATGGAGGACGTGCGCGAGCGCTTCTCCGCCATTGCCGACAAGCCGGTGCGCCGCTACCTGGACACCGACACGCCCGTGCTGCGGCCGGATCAACCGCTCGTCACCGCGATGTTCTACCTTTTCCACGGCCGGAATTTTCTCCCCGTCGTCGAGCCCGCCAGCGGGCTTTTGGTCGGGGTCATCTCGGCATGGGACATCCTCGACAGCATCCTCGCAAAAGCCTGAGGCATCTTCGCCAAACCGCCTGCTGATAGCGACAAGCCCTTGGCACAAGGCCCCATTCCATGCAGCCAACAGGGCAGATCCGGACGCTTTTTAGAGGATTTCGCAAAGATGTCCGCTCGGGGATATTTATTATATTGGCCCCATCTGCCTTTTCTATGGCGCAATTGATGGCTCAGCACACAGATGACCAATCTCATTGATCCCAGCTTTCCACGCAGCCTCATCGCTCGATTGAGGGAGGATATGGAGCTCGATGTCACGCAGGCACGTCTTCCCAAAAACGGCATGTGGAAATCGGCTTTTCTCATGCGGGCCGGCGATTTCCGATTCGTTTTGCGCGTGGAACCCGAGCCCGCGTTGAAGCTTCGCCGGGCCACCTCGGCCCAGGAACGCGCCAGCAACCTGCGTCTGCCCGCACCAAAATCTCTGGGCCAGGGATTCGAGCCCGGCGACAAGCCGTTCATGTGGACGGCTGAAGAATTCATCGAGGGGGATTTCTACTTCCCATCCTCAATGGAACCCGCTCTCGCACAGCGGGCGTCCCGGTGTCTGGGCGAAGTGCTGCGCAACCTGCACACACTGCCGGTCAACGGCTATGGCGAGCTGAATCCGGATTGCCGCGCTGCCGAGTTTGCCGGTTGGGATGATTATCTGGCCTCAAAGTGGCGCGAATTGCTACGCGCGAAGGATCTGGTGGATGTTTCCGCCGAGCGTGAAGAAATCGAGGAAGCCCTCCATTTCCTTGCAAAGCATCCCCCCCAAAGTGCCGTGCTGTGCCACGGGGATTTTGCGGACGACAACATCCTTCTGGCTGCTGATGGCCAGGTCCGCGCCATCATAGACTGGAACAACTGTCTGGCGTGTGACCCGGCCTATGACCTTGCCTACAGTTTCATCTGGCCCCAGAGAATTGATTGCCTGCACGAGATGTTCAGGGGATATGCACCCGACAATCCAGAGATGTTCTGGCTGCGCATTCGAGCCCACCGACTTCTGCTGGCCATCACGTTCATCGTCAGAAACTGCGATCGCGCTAACGAAGACGGCAAAGCGTTTTTTATCAAGATGTTGAGGGGGCTGAATACCTCCCCGAAAAACTGGTCGAGTGAATGTCCTCGCCTCCCTCCTTAGGGAAGGCAAATACGACCTGAATTGTTGCCATTTAGACTTACTAGACCGTGCCGAACTTCATCTCGTCCAGCCTTGCGCACCGCCCCCCATCGACTGAAAAACGGGTGGAACGCCAACAAACCAGCCGGCCAGCGGGTTTTGCTAAAGGCTCGATTTAGCAACTCAGAATATGAGTGAACCGTGTCAAGTGGGTTTGTTGATCGAAACGTCCAATGCCTATGCGCGGGGGCTTATGTCCGGGGTCGCCGCCTATGTCCGCCAGCACGTTCCTTGGGCCATCTTTTTATCCGAAAGCCACCGCGGCGACTGTTCCCTCGCGTGGCTTTCGCATTGGAAGGGGCAAGGCTTAATTGCACGAATCGAAAACCCGAAGATTGCCCGATTCGTCAAACAGTTGGGGATTCCGGTGGTGGATGTCAGTGCCGCACGCCTTATCCCGTCGCTGCCATGGGTGGAAACTGATGACGAGAAAATCGCGCAGTTGGCCACCGAGCATCTGCTGGAACGAGGGTTTAAACGATTTGGGTTTTGTGGCGATCACCGCTTCAACTGGTCCCGGTGGCGGCAGGAGCATTTTGCCGATCTCATCCGGAAGCGCGGGCTCTTCTGTTCCATCTACAATTCCGGGCGAGCAGAAACCGGTTATCAGGCGGGAGAAATCGAAGGCATTGCCGGGTGGGTGAGCCGGTTGCCCAAACCGGCGGCAATCATGGCATGTTATGACTTCCAAGGGCGGAAGGTCTTGAACGCCTGCAGCCAACGTGGAATTGCGGTGCCAGATGAGGTTGCCGTCCTCGGGGTTGACAACGACGAGGTGCTCTGCGACTTTGCCGCCCCGCCGTTGTCCAGCGTCATCTTAAACCCACACCGAACCGGCTACGAGGCGGCGGCGCTGCTCGCCCGCATGATGGACGGAGAGCGGATCGGCGCGGAGGCCCATCGCATCGAGCCGCTCGGCGTGGCGACGCGACAATCCACGGATGTCCTGGCGGTGGAAGACGGTGGAGTGGCCGCAGCCGTCCGCTTTATCCGGGAGCACGCCTGCGAAGGCATCAGCGTCAAAGACGTATTGCGGGCGGTGCCCCAATCTCGCCGGTCGCTTGAGGAGCGGTTCAAAAAACTCATCGGGCGCACGCCTCACGAGGAAATCAGCCGGGTTCAGCTCAACCAGGTCAAACTGCTTCTCGCGGAGACAGACTGGTCGTTGGAACGGATCGCGGAATGCACCGGTTTCGCACACGCCGGATACCTGAGCTCGGTTTTTCGCCGGATGAGCGGGGCCACCCCCAGCCATTATCGCGCGTTGAACCGCCCGAAAGTCGCCGGTAAAATATTATAAATTAAAAACGCAATACCGTATGGTGCGTTCTCTGCAAATGGGCAGAGTGACGATGCCTTAGAGACCAGCCATTCTGCGACACGGATGGAAATAAAACTCAGCGCACTATGAAATCATCTGTCAATAGGAGCAAAATTAACGTGGCTGTCGTCGGATTGGGGTTCGGCGCGGAATTCATCCCCATCTACCAACGACATCCGCACGCCAATCTTTACGCCATTTGCCAGCGTTCAACTACAAAGCTGAATGCCGTGGGCGATGCCTTTGGCGTGACGGAACGGTATGCGGACTATCGAGATCTGCTCAAAGACCCGAAAATTGATGCCGTTCACATCAATACGCCGATTCCCGACCACGCTTCGATGGCGATTGCAGCCCTCAAAGCCGGAAAACATGTCGCCTGCACGGTGCCTATGGCGACATCCATCGCCGACTGCAAAAAGATCGTGGAACTCCAGAAAACAACCGGTCTCACGTATATGATGATGGAGACCGTGATCTATTCCCGGGAGTTTCTCTACATCAAGGAGCTCTACAACAACGGGGATCTCGGCAAGCTCCAATTCCTTCAGGCCAGCCATCAGCAGGACATGGACGGCTGGCCGAACTACTGGCCAGGCCTGCCGCCGATGTGGTATGCGACACATTGCGTCGGTCCGGTGTGCGCACTTGCCGGCGCCGACGCAGAATACGTGTCCTGCTTCGGTTCCGGAACGATCCGCTCAGAGCTTATCGAAAAATATGATTCGCCGTTTGCCGTCGAAACGACCCACATCAAACTGAGTGGTTCCGATCTTTCCGCGCGAATCCATCGGTCGCTCTTTGATGTGGCAAGGCAATATCGTGAAAGCTTCGATGTGTATGGTTCCAAGGCGTCGGTGGAATGGCCGCTCATCGAACATGAACCGCTGGTGATGCACCGCGCGAAGCTGCCGGAAGCAAAAATCCCAAAATGTGTCAAAGCACCCGACTACGCCAGCCGTTTGCCCAAATCCATTCGCGGTTTCACCACTCAGGGGGTTTATGACCTGGCAGGCAAGCAAAACCACTTAAGCTTCGTGCAAGGCAGCGGGCATGGCGGCTCGCATCCGCATTTGGCGCATGAATTCATCACGGCGCTGGTGGAAAATCGCGAGCCGTTTCCGAACGCCCGTCAATCGGCCAACTGGACCTGCGTCGGTCTTTGCGCGCACCAATCGGCCATGAAGGGTGGCGGGATCGTGCGCCTGCCGGATTTCTCTTTATGTTCCCGCTAAAGTTTGGAGTTTAGGTAATGAACTCATCCGAACAGACAACGAAACTATTTATCCGGCAGGAACCAAACCGGCTGCAGATTCTGCGTGCGGAATCTGGGGCGCTCCTTCTTGTCCAGCATGCCGGACCGGACAACCGTCCCTATATTCACCCGATCAAGGCACCTGACGGGAATGGATGCCTCACGGAGAATCAACCGTGGCATCACTTCTGGCAACATGGGCTCTACACGGGTCTCCATGGCGTGAACGGCCTTGATTTTTGGTGTGAAGGCCTCAACGGACTTGAACATGATGGGACATTTCATCCCAAACCGCTTGCCGCTGCGCGTGTGGATGGAAATACCGTCTCGTGGGTGGTTGAGACTGATTGGAAATCTCCGTCGGGAGTTGCGATTTTGACTGAATTTCAGGAATGGCGGTTGGAGGATCTTGGCACAACATACCGGCTCGACCTCCAATGGTCGCTAAAAGCCCACTGCGATGTTCGTTTCGACGAATGCGCGTATGGCGGTTTATTTCTCCGCTTGCCCTGGCATCCGCTGACCGGGGCAACCGCCCTGGACAGCGAAGGACGCGGGCGGGCCGAGTCGGAGGGGAAACGCAGCCGATGGGTCGCAGTCTCATTGCCTCTTCTCGGTAGAGACAATGAGGCTGGCGTGGCGATCCTTGATCATCCAAATAACCCAGTGCATCCCACACCGTGGCGGGTGGATGGCAATTATGGCATTTCGCCCAGCCGGTGCATCCTTGGGGGCTGGCAACTGGGAAAAGGAGAAGCGTCGCTTGAACATTATCGCTTGATAGCATTTTGCGGCAGCATCAATTCAGCAGCCATTCAAAATGAATGGGACATTTTCTCCCAAACCACCCGATAAGTATTATGACAACAACCAGCGCAATAATCGTTCATCCAAACTTCGAGCACTTTTGGCCATGGGCCGCTGATCGCCTTCATGAAATCTGGAAAAAACAGGGGGAGGTCGAGTTTGTCCGTCTTCCCCCGGACAAACCGGAAGCCTCTTCTGATGCGGCGTCTCGCAAGCCGGCGTCGCCGCATGCATTTTTTAAAAATCCCCGTTCGATCACTCGCCTGGCATGTTTTGGGATTCAGATCACCGAAGAAAGTCTGTCTGCAATGCCTCAATTGCGTGAAGTCGCCGATCCCGATCTGAAACCGGATATCGTTGAGAAACTGGAAAAAGCGGGCATCCGACATATCCGTCAACGCAGCGAGGGATTCTGGGGGCAATCCGTGTCCGAATTCGCGTTTGCGCTCACGCTCTGCGGTCTGCGCCGGATTCCGCAAACGCATCACCGCATTATCACCAAACTTGATGACTGGGATTACAATCAGCCCGATGGCATTGGAAAACCCAGCCAGAGAGGATGCCAATTTGGAGATGACCCGGCATTTGTCAACGGCACCCTGGAAGGCAAACGGGTTCGCATTGTCGGGGCGGGAAATATCGCGAGCCGCTATGCCAGCTTCTGCCATTTTTTTGGGGCGGATGTGAGCATGTGGGATCCGTTTGCCAACGAGCCGTGCTTTCACCGCGCGGGAGCTCGCCGGGAATTTTTTCTCGAACGGCTTGTCGGCGATGCGGAAATCTTCGCTCCCATGTTGCCGCTCACTTCTACAACTGAGGGGCTGGTGAAGAAAGAGCACATCGAGGCCCTCCCCAAAGGAAGTCTTGTTGTCATGGTCACGCGCGCGAAAATCTGTGACTGCGAATCGCTCTACCGCCGCGTTTTGAACAACGAGCTGGCGATGGCGGCGGATGTTTTTGATCACGAGCCTCTGGAAATCGGGAATGCACTCCTCGGCCGGGACAACGTCGTGCATACACCGCATAATGCCGGGCGCACCAAGGAAGCCAATTGGCGATTCGTTGAAATGCTGGCGGAACAGTTCTTGCCGGTCATATGACGAAATGGTGACTTGTGGTGCTCGTTAGCGATATCCGCCGCTATCTTACGGCAGAATTTCTGTCCCCCGATCCAGATATTTCGCCTACGATGTTTTCCATGGACTCCGCCGTGCCTCCACGATTTATCGAGCTCATGGCCCCGGCCGGCTCGCGGGCATCGCTGTCCGCCGCGCTGAAGGCCGGGGCGGACTCCGTTTACTTCGGGGTGGGAAAGATGAACATGCGCGCCCGGTCGGCGAACAACTTCGCGGCCGGTGACCTGGATGAGATTGTCGCGAAGTGTCACGAGCGGGGAGCGAAAGCCTATCTGACGCTCAACACCATCCTCTTCGACAACGAGCTCGATGACGCGAAATCCCTGTGCCGGATGGCGAAAGAAGCGGGGGCGGATGCAGTCATCGCGGCGGATCTTGCCGTCCTGCAAATTGCCCGCGCCGAGGGATTGCCCATCCATCTTTCGGTTCAGGCGAACGTCACGAACCTCTCCGCCGTGGAGTTCTTTTCCGCGTTTGCGGACGTGATCGTTCTGGCCCGCGAGCTCAGCCTCGAACAAATCCGCGTCATCATTGACGGCATCCGAAGCCAGGGGATCACCGGCCCGTCCGGAAATCCCGTGCAGATCGAGATCTTTGCGCACGGGGCGCTTTGCGTGGCGTTCTCCGGGAAATGCCAGATGAGCCTCTCGCTCTACGGGCCGAAGGCTTCCGCAAACCGCGGGGCATGCTTTCAGCCCTGCCGGCGCAACTACCTCGTCACCGACCAGGAAACCGGCGACGAACTCGTCCTCGACGGGCACCAGGTCATGTCGCCGAAAGATCTCTGCACCCTGCCGTTTCTCGACCAGATTCTCGACGCCGGCGTTTCGGTCCTGAAACTGGAAGGCCGTGGGCGTTCCGCCGATTACGTCTCCACCGTCGTTCGCGTTTACCGCGAGGGCATCGACGCCTGGAAAGACGGCATCTTCAGCGCGAAGAGGGAGAGCGGCGAATGGTTGGCGGATCTTGCAAAAGTTTTTCACCGGGGATTCTGGGAAGGCGGATACTACCTGGGGAAACCGCTTGGCGACTGGGCGGCCACATCGAATTCCCGCGCCACGGAAAAGAAAACCTTCGTCGGCGAAATCACGAAATACTACGCGCGCATCGGCGTCGCGGAAGTCCTCGTCCGCACGGGCACCATCCGCCTCGATGACGACGTCTGGATTCTGGGGAACACCACAGGCGCGGTGCGCGCCAAAATCACCGAGCTCCACACCGGCGATGACGGCAGCCCGGTCACCGAGGCCGGCCAAGGCGTTCTCGCCTCATTCCCCGTGCCGGAAAAAGTTCGCGCCGGCGACCAGCTCTACCTCATTGCGCCTGCTGTTCCCGCTGCAGGCGTTTCCGGCGCTTGAACAGCGTCGTGAAAACGACTCCCGCCGCGATGATGCCCAGGCTGATCGCGAAGTAGGCCTGCTCGGAGGCCTGCGGGGCGGGCGTGCGCCGGTAAACCGAAACGCCGACCGACGCCGTCATGAGCGCCGCCCAGACGAGTGTGATGAACCGGCACCCGGCAATGAGCTTGGGGTCGTTCCAGCGCTCCGGCGGCAAATCTTTGCGGGCGTATTGCAGGGCAAACGGCTGGCCGGCGAGCAGGGTCACCCAGACAATGGCCGCCAGGGAAGCGTTCGCCAGCAGGTCCATCTGCGTCGCAACCCAGACGACATGAAAGATGCCGACCAACAAGACGCAGGCGGCAAAGAAAACCAGCGTGCCCCACTGCAGAATGAAGCCGCTCCGGAGCTCGGAAAACCCGAACGTCAGCGAGGCCACGAGGCTGATCCATGTGATCCTTTCGAGGCTTTCCATGGAATGCCCGGAAAAGAAGAGAAACAGAAGCCACGGGAGAAACCCCAGCAAGAGAACCGCAGTATCTTTCAGCTCGCGCATGGAAGGGATTCCTATCCGAACCAAAAGGATTTTCAATCCGATTTGCCGGAGAACACAGGGGGAACGGACGTCCCGTCTCTGCTCTCTCAGCAAAGCCTTTTTCCAGCATTCAGGCGGGAAGGAGCTTGAGCTTGGAAAGGGCCGCGAGTTTTCTTTGGCGGTCGTCGAAAGAGGAAAATGCGTTGCAGCCGATTTCGAGAGCGGCCGCAACATGCCAGATATCGGCGGAGCGCGCGAGGGTGCCCGCAGCATGTTTTGCGGAGAGGGCTTCCGCACGATGGTAAACGGAATCCAGATCGTAGTCGGGGCGTGCCAGGACTCCCTTTGCAAGGTCGCTTTCCAACGTCTGAAGCGCGGCACGCTGCTCGGCCGCCGTAATCTCCCCGCGCCCGTGCTTCAACCGGATTGCCGTCCGTAATTCCAATTCGACAAGATGAGAAAACGGCACGGGAGACTTCTCCGCCCGGACGATCTCCGCAGCCGCCGGGGAGTTGACTTCGCGCACGTAGATTTTGATCAAGGTGGACGTGTCAAAATAGATTCTCATCCGTCAGTATTCCCCGCGCATGTCATCCACGATTTCCTCCGCGCTCCCCTCCGTCGGGCCGTTGGGGAACTGGCGCTTCAAGCGCGCCTCAAAGTCCGGCCAGTCGATGGCCTTTTTTTTCTTTTTGGCCACTGGAGAGAGGATGGCGAAAGGCCGCCCGCGCTTCTGGATCGTCACGCTTTCGCCCTCGTAAATCCAACGCGAAACGCTGGCAAAGTTGTTCCTCAAATCAATAACGGATGCCGTTTTCATGATAGGTATGTTATCACAAAAAAGAAAACCCGCAAGGCCTGTTCGCGATTTCCGGAACGACTTCAGCAGCCCGACGGAATCGAGTCCACCGAGCCCTGGGGATTCAAACGGACCAAGCGGGCTGTAAAGATGGCGAAGGGCGTTGGGCTTGTCGAAGCGCGATTTCCGGCTAAGGTGGCGCGATGATTTCGCCTGATCCAGAATCGGTTCCGGACGCGTCCGGGCATTTTGGCCCCTACGGGGGGATGTTCGTGCCCGAGACCCTGATGACGGCGCTCCAGGAGCTGGAGCGGGAGTATCGTGCGGCGGCGGCGGATCCGGCATTCCAGAGTGAGTTGGACGGGTTGCTGAAGGATTATTGCGGGCGGCCGACACCGCTGTATTTTGCCGAACGGCTGACCGGGAAACTCGGCGGGGCAAAGATTTATCTCAAGCGCGAGGACCTGCTTCACACGGGGGCGCACAAGATCAACAACGCGATCGGCCAGATACTCCTGGCGCGGCGGATGGGCAAGACCCGGATCATCGCGGAGACAGGTGCAGGGCAGCACGGCGTGGCCACGGCGGCGGCGGCGGCGAGGTTCGGCCTCGAGTGCGTGATCTACATGGGCGCCGTGGACATGGAGCGTCAGGCGCTGAATGTCGCCCGCATGAATTTTCTCGGCGCCAAGGTCGTTTCCGTGACAGCGGGCCAAGCGACGCTCAAGGAGGCGATCAACGAGGCCATGCGCGACTGGGTCACGAACGTGCGGACCACCCACTACATTCTCGGCAGCGCGCTGGGCTCGCACCCGTATCCGATGATCGTCCGGGATTTCCACAAGGTGATCGGCGAGGAAACCCGGAGCCAGATCCTCGAGCGCGAAGGCCGGCTGCCGGATCATCTCGTCGCCTGCGTCGGCGGCGGCAGCAATGCCATCGGGTTTTTTTACGCCTTTCTCGGGGACCCGTCCGTGCGGATGACCGGCGTCGAAGCCGGTGGAGAGGGCATCATCCGCGGCCGCCATGCAGCGAGATTTCAGGGGGGGAAACTCGGTGTCTTGCAGGGAACGAAGACGTGGATCCTTGCCGATGCCGACGGCCAGATCGAGCTCACCCACTCGGTTTCCGCCGGTCTCGACTACGCGGCGATCGGTCCGGAACACAGCTATTATCGCGATCAAAACCGGATCACCTACGACTTCGCCACCGACGACGAGGCGCTGGCGGCATTCCGGGCACTCTCGGAACTGGAGGGGATTATCCCCGCTCTCGAGTCCGCGCACGCCATCGCGCATGTCATCAAAATCGCCCCGTCGCTGCCGGCGGACACCATCGTCATCGCCAATCTCTCGGGGCGCGGCGACAAGGATGTCCAGCAGGCGGCCGAGATTCTTCTGAAATGAGCGCCGCAGAAAAACTGGTTCCCTTCAAAACCAGAGAAGAGGGAGCGGCAGGCGTCTCCCAGGCCATCGCCAAGTCGCAGGACTTCCTGCTTTCGCTCCAGCAGCCGGACGGGCATTGGGAAGGGGAGCTTTTCGTGGATGCGACGCTTTGCTGCGATACGATTATCTTCCTGCACTGGAGCGGGCGACTCGATGCGGACCTCCAGCGGAAGTGCGCCAACCATATCCGGAAACGCCAGACCGAGGATGGCGGATGGAATATCTTCATCGGCGGCCCGTCCGAGATCAACGCGTCGGTGAAGGCCTACTTTGCCTTGAAACTCGCCGGCGACTCTCCGAATGCGGTCTGGATGCGCGAGGCCCGCGCAAACATTTTGAGGCTGGGCGGCATCCCGCAGATGAACACCTACGGAAGGCTCTATCTCGCCCTGCTCGGGCAGTTCCCGTGGGAATACGTGCCAACGGTCCCGCCGGAAATGTTTCTGCTGCCGCGTTGGTTTTTCTTCAACATCTACGAGATGTCGTCATGGAGCCGGACGATCATCGCGCCGCTCGCGATCCTCAACCACTCCCGGCCCACCCGGACGCTCCCCCCGCATCTCCACCTCCACGAACTTTACCCGGCCGGGCTCGAGAACACCGATCTCTCGCTGAAAAAAGACGAGCGCTTCTGGGCGTGGAGAAATTTTTTCCTGCGCTGCGACGCCGCGCTCAAACTCTACAACCGGTTTCCGTTTCACCCGCTGCGGAGGTGGGCTTTGAAAAAAGCGGAAGCGTGGATGACAGCACGCATGGGCGAAGGGAGCGAAGGCCTCTCGGCCATTTTTCCCGCGATGCTCAACGCGATGATGGCCCTGCGGGCGCTGGGCTACGCGGACGACCATCCGCTCATGAAAAAAGCCTGGGACGATTTCACCGGCCTCTTTGTCGGAGACCCCGAAGATTTCCGCATCCAGCCGTGCCTCTCGCCGGTCTGGGACACCGCGATCACCACGATCGCCCTCGGGGAATCCGGCCTCGGCAGAAAACACCCCGCGCTGGCTCGGGCCGCGAAGTGGCTCACCGAGCGGGAAGTCCGGTTCCGCGGCGACTGGACGGTCCGCATGCCGGGTCTCGAACCCAGCGGCTGGGCGTTCGAGCATGACAACAAATTTTATCCGGATACCGACGACACGATGATGGTGCTGATGGCCCTCCGGCAGGTGGAGCCGGAGAATGAATTTGCCCGGAACGCGCTGTTTGAGCGGGCGCTCAAGTGGCTCATGGCCTTCCAGTGCCGCGACGGCGGCTGGGCGGCATTCGACAAAGATGTCACCGCCTCGTGGCTCGAGCACGTGCCATTTGCCGACCACAACGCCATCCTGGACCCCACATGCAGCGATCTGACGGCGCGCGTGCTCGAACTTCTCGGGGCCATCGGCTACGACCCGCGCACGCCGGAAGTCCGCAGCGCTCTTGACATGCTCCGCAGCACGCAGGAGCCCGACGGTTCATGGTATGGGCGCTGGGGAGTGAACTACATCTACGGCACATGGCAGGCGCTCCGCGGGCTCGCCGCCATCGGGACAAACATGGACGAGGAATGGATCCGGCGCGGCCGCGACTGGCTCGAAAGCTGCCAGAACGACGACGGCGGTTGGGGGGAAACATGCGAGAGCTACAACTTCCCCGCGCTCAAAGGTCGTGGACCCAGCACCGCCAGCCAGACCGCATGGGCGCTCATGGGGCTTTGCGCCTGCGGCGATGCGTCCCGGGAATCGATCCGGACAGGCGTCGATTGGCTGGTCAGGAATCAGAACTCCGACGGCTCGTGGACCGAGGACTACACCACCGGCACCGGCTTCCCGTGCGTCTTCTACCTGAAATACGACATGTATCGAAACCACTTCCCCCTCCTCGCCCTGGCGACTTATGCCTGCATGGCGGGCGGGGCGGAGTGAACAAAACCCCCGAATCCAATCCGCGACAACAGTGGACAAGAAACCAAATGGTGAATCCCAGATGAGTGCTGGTAGGGACATGAAGCAACTAATGCTACCTGTTCTGCTCTGCTTGGTTTGCATTCAAGCAGCATCGAGCGAGCCTATCACAGTTAAGGAGGAAGTGCTGGGACCATGGCACTATCTCTATCCTTTAGAAACATCTGGAGAAAACAGCGCTAGTCCGCAATGGTGCCGAGATACCCATACCCCTACAGCCATCGCCTTTGGAAATGGAGAGCACATCGCGACGCTGCTCCCCGGATCCATCAAAATCGCGGAATTTGCGGATGGGCAGTTTAACGATCTTGGATTTCCGAGTGAATTCGCCCCGTTTTCATTGAGCGTGGACTGCAACGGAGCTTTATACTGCCTCGCCAAAAAAGTAAAACACTACCCGCACGGAGGTTATGATCTGAAGGGAGGATTTCTATTCTCCTATGACTCGGTAAAACATCGCTGGAGCTCGCCTGTTGAACTGCCTTCTCCTATTGGTAGGAATTCTGACTTCGAGCGCATCCAGTTTGATTCACACAACCGCGCCTGGGCACTTGGCCCGACCGGCAAGGTTGCGGTTCTTCAGCATGGCAAGTGGGACACTTATGCCTATAGCAGTGACAAGCAACTCGGATTCATTCCGGTTCGCATGGTGGAAGAAGCGAATGGAGGGGTCACGTTGTTTTCCAATTATCAGGGGCAAAGAGAGACATCCCGCATGAAGGGAACCATTCTTTACAAAAATGGAGCCTTTTCAGCATATCCCGAGGCTGACACCACGGCGCTATGCTCTGCTCAAAAACAGTTCGATGAAGCGATTCCCAAAGACAACTTCGACAGAAATACGGGCTATGTCTGCCATTCCACCAGAGCCCGAAATGTGGGTTACATGTTCAAGACAAAAAAAGTTCTCCAAACAAACGGCATTATTTTGGTGAGCCTTGGGAATGACGGGTTGGCCTGGTGCCGCAAGGCCGATTTGGAAACAGCACCCAAGATGTCGGAGGGAGCCGAGTGGGAATCCGTTAATGATGTGATCATGCCTCCAACAATGGATTCGACCGGTTCACTCTGGGTGGCCAGGGATAAACCGAGCCGATTGATTTGCATGACGGCACGAGATACTCAGGAATTTCCAATTCCTGAAGACGGCGAGTTCAGACGCCAGATCATGACTCTCTTTGATCAATTGGGTCGCCCGTGGTTCCTGCGTTTTTATGGCCATTCCGTTGCCATTTGTTTCGATCCCAAGAACCAAACATTTCAACAATACGCCTCGGTGGAAGAAGCCATGCGCGCGCATGCATCGGATTACCATCCGGGAGCAATCTTCGCGAACCGCCACGAAACAGACTGCTATTTTGGACCCGGCATTGGCATTTATAAAACAAAATCAGGAAAGATCTGTCTAGGTGGTTCTAGTTTTCAAAACTTCACCATCCTCGATGGAGAAACAACCCTCGTCTTTGGTCCGGCTGAAATTAACCCCGACCAAGCAAATAATGATGGGGGACATGGATATGACCCCTTCTCGCATGGAGAGGCATCAGAAGACGAGAACGGCGACATCACCACGTGCGTGGATCACGTCGTCTTCGCCTTCCATGAAGGCAAGTGGATCAAGAAGGCCGACCAGCAACCGCCAGCGGATCCATCGGGGCAATTCACGCCAAAAGATTGGGTGCCCAACGATCGTTTCGCCACCGGTTTTGCTGCTGCGGATGGAAGGACGTTCATTTTCAAAGGATTTCATTTTTACGAACAAACTCCTCAGGGACCAAAGCAGATCGATGAAGGACTCAATCCCCTGGCATTTTATCCTTTCTGGAAGGGGTGGCACGGCAGCCCTGGTGCTACTCAACCACGTCTCGATCCTACCGGCAGAATCTGGATCAGTTCACAAGGAGGACCCTACTTTCGTGGTCATAGCTGGTCGATCCTCCGCAAACCGGTTCCTTAGGAATGGGAAATCACGATTTAAACTGCTTACGCTGTAATTTGCCAATTATGATCCAAAACACTTTCGTTTGCGTTTTTATGATCGTCGCCAGTTGCCTCTCGCTGCAGGCACGTCTTGGTGAAACAGCAGCACAAATAGAAGCAAGATATGGGAAGAGCCTATCCTCAGAAAAAGGGGCATTAGGAGACGTCATTTACAGACAATATAAACACGACGATCTGAAAATTCGTGTTTTGTTCGTGGGTGGAGGAAGTCACCGTGAACAATATTCAATGGCAAACGGCACTAAAATTAGTGATCAGGAAACCGCAAACCTGCTCGATCTGAACACATCCGGTTCAAAAATCTGGGTTCCCGTAAATCAGGCTTCCCTGGATTCGAATATACGAGAATGGGCGTTGATGGCGAAAAAAGGCTGTCTCGGAAAAGCCTATTATACTAAATACTAAAAGCGGTTCCCTGATTATTAATGAACACCAGATTGACCGTCGTCCTCATCATGAATTTCCATCGCTTTTAGAGGATTTGATCAAGTCCGACGAGATAGTGTGCGTGGCGGCAGAGGATTTGACGGTGACTAATGAAGAAATTCCCGGGATATGGCTAGCAGGAAAAACAATGACCGTAACCGCAAATAAGCCGATTGCGATCCGAGGCACCCCTGGTGACCAGATACGTTTTGAGACAAAAGGATTTGGCGCTGAGATTCCAAAAGCCCGTTATGATTTAATCTTTTAAAACAGAATGTGGATCAACAGGCAATGAGCGGGACAATTATTGGATTCGATCAGGATCTCCCAGTTTTTGACTCAAAGTTTGATACGGCAGCCGAAGCTTATGAGTTAATAAAACAAATGCTTCTCGCGGAGCAGTCTGTTACGTGTTCTTTGGGGGAAGCTCTTCTGCTCGCCGATGCTCCGCCTTCAATGTTAAGTGGCATATCAAAGCAAATAATCGATTATTCCAAAGTGGACAATAATCCATTACGAGCCATTGCTACATTGTATCTCTTGCTGCAAGCTGATGGGATTAAGGCCCTCCAAGAAATTGAAATACCTGATTTTAACAAAACACTGGAACCGGTGCATGGCATTGCACGTTTTGACCGTGCCACGTATCGCTGCGCCAGACATTTAATGGGTCGTATAATGTGGTGGGTTTACGCTCATGTATCCGAAGAAAACTATTGCCAGTTTGCAAAATTCGCTGAAGGACAATCCGGTGAACTGGCGGAGCAGACATTGATCGCGATGCGTCCGTATGCTTCAATGTCTAATTATCAGAGCGTTCTCGGAATATTGGAAAAGCGGTCGGATCTGAATGTGAAGTATTCCGTCATTACAAACCTGTGCGTGGCGTTTGGTGAACCCGTATTCGGCATCGACTGCATGAAGGCACACTCCAAGGAATTGACCGACTATTGGACACGACGCGTTGCTGAGAGCAAGATTCAGTGCGGAGAGTAAGCCGGGTGCCGCAAAGCCATCGGCGGGGTGCTCCGGGCGTTGCACTGGGGAGACCGGGATCACGCCCCAAGAATTCCAAGCACATCGGCAGGCATGTGAATGGAAATACCGGCGGACTTGGGAAAATCGGAAGGATTGCGCGTCACGATGGCGTCGGCGGAGACTGCGCGCGCAGACTCAAGCAGCACGGCATCCTCAAAGTCGCGCGCCTTGCTGTCGAGCGCAGAAGAGAGCACCACATCTGTCACGGAGGCGATCTGGAAAATGCGAAGCAGTGCCGCGACATGCTTTTCCGCCGCTTTGCGACCGACAGCCTTTGCGGTGAGGTAGTGAATGGTCGTGACCGTGGTCGCACAAAGGAAACCCTCCGCCGCGCCGGTTTCCACAGCGGCCATCACCTTCGCGCTGTCAACGGCGAAAGGCGCTCGCGCCAGCAGCACATCCAGCACGACATTGGTGTCCAGTAGCAGCCTCAACGGTATTTTCCCTCCAGGTGCTGCCGATACTGCGCGCGATCCAGTTTCCTGCCCTTGAGCGCCCCAACCAGCGAGGCGGTCACTGGGGGCAGTTCCGTCCGCGACCTGTCCCGCGAATGGATCCCGCGAAAATAGTCAGCCACCATTTGAGAGAGGGATGTGCCACGGCTGCGCGCCTCGGTTTTTGCGTTCTCAATCAGCCGTTCATCGAGTCTCAAGGTGAGTTTGGTTTCCATGACGTATTAACACTGGCACCGTTATACGTCAAATTCAAGCCTCTGTTTTGTCCGCGTGCGCGGAGGATTGACTGGGGTCAGGGAACTGGAGAACTGGGGGGCAGCATTCATATTCTTGCACTCTTTGCTTGGGTAATGCCGTCAAAAGGTCGGGTCATTTCTGTTTACACACCGGATGATTCGCGGGCTCGGGCTCCATGTGCTTTCGTCCCACTGAGCAACTGAGGCGTGCCTTTTTACTGCCAGTGGGCGGGGATCCAGACCCTGCGCCCGTTGGAAGTTCCCCACGTTCCCTCGACCCAAACCGATTCGCGCGAGGGAGGGAGCCCGCGCTCCGGGGTCGGTGATGACGGCCCGCTGCCGACATAATCCGCATCGGAATTTCTGTCGGGCTTCGGGGCGTGCGGCCCTCGATCGAGCATTTCGAAAATGGCGTATCCGATCGGATCGGGCGGACGCCAGCGTCCCTCCGGGTTTTGGCACCCCGCCAGCAGTCCCGAGATCCCACACAGAACGAAAACAAGTTTTCTCATGATCCAACGACAGCGATTTGCGTGCCGACACCATGCATCAAAACGGGAACAACCGCAAACGATCCTTCGTGTCCATTTTGATGGAGGGGCGCGTTGTCGAACTTGCCTGCGGTGCCGGCTGGTGGTAATAGAGGGGCATGAAACCGACGCTTTTGGTTCTGATGGCCTGCGCGGGCCTGGCGATGGCGCAGGATTTTGTGGCTCCCGCCGGGCGGCACCGCGCGATTGTCCAGGAGATCGAAGCGCCCAAGCCCACGATCGAGGGAATGGTGAAGGAAATCTTCACGAAGAAGCCGTGGCAGGCGGTGAATCCGCTGGCACCAAAAACCTATGGCACGGGAGAAAAGTTCGTTTCGCGGGATTTCGGTCCTGGCACTCCCCATCACTCGGAAACGCTCACCATCGCCGGCGTTGAATGGTAACCGTCCCGCGGTGGCGCTCTTCTGCGCGACGTTCCTGCGCCCGGAGATGCTCCATATCCACCGGCAGATCTCCGGGCTGAGGAATTTCTCGCCGGTTGTCATCACCCAAAAACGGGAAGGCGACTGGGCGGCGGAGCGGGTGGAGGTCGTCCCTCGGTCGCCCTTCCGGTTTGTGGGACGCGAAGCGGAGCGATGGCTGGGAACGCCGTGGCAGATCACCCGGGCGGAGTCGGAAAGGATGCTGGCGATCATGCGGCGCACGGAGGCTTCGATCCTTCACATCTTCTTCGGAAACGTGGCGGTGCACATGCTCCCGCTGATCCGGCGCTCAGAAATTCCGGCAGTCATTTCATTTCACGGCTCCGACGTGGCCGGACGGATCGCTTCGCCGGCGTTCGAGCGCGCTCGCCGCGAGATGTTCCGGCACGCCCGTCTCGTGCTTTGCCGCTCGGAACAACTCGCGGAAAAAGTCGGCGCTCTCGGATGCGATGCCTCGAAGCTCCGGATCATGAGAACCGTTCTGCCGCCGGTGCGACGTATCTCCCGCCCCCCCCCAGCGGACGGCGCATGGCAGATCGTGCAGGCGTCCAGGCTGGTTCGAAAAAAGGGCATCGCCACCGCGCTGCGGGCGTTCGCGGCCTTTCTGAAAACACACCCCCAAGCGAAATTCACGATCGCCGGCGAGGGCCCGCTGGAAGAAGAACTGCACGGGATTGCCTCGTCGCTTGGCATTGCCGGAAGCGTGGAATTCCGGGGGTTCCTTCCCCAGCCCGCGCTCGCTCGCCTTTACGAAAGCGCCCACATTTTCGTGCATCCCAGCGAGACGGTCGGCGGCGATGTCGAGGGCATCCCGAACTCCCTTCTCGAAGCCATGGCCTCCGGCCTTCCGTGCGTGGCGACCAAGCACGGCGGCATCCCGGAGGTCATTCAAAACGGGGTCACCGGGATGCTCTGCAAAGAGGGCGACTGGCAAGGGATCTCGGCGGCGCTCCTGCGCCTCGCGGATGACCCCGAACTCAATGCGCGCGTCTCGGTGGAGGGATCGGAATTTGTCAGCGGGGAATTCTCAGCCGAGAAACAAATCGCCAACATCGAGCGACTCTACCGCGAGGCGATGGCATAACGTGTTTCGCAAACGCCGTTTTCGTGTCTAGTGAGGGGTTGTGCCACTTGTAGAATCCACCTTCCGCCCTCCTTGGTATCTTCGGAACCGCCATGTCCAGACGATCCTGCCGGTGCTGGCTTCCGGGCGCGCGGGGACTGAATTCCGAAGCGAACGACTCGAGTTGCCGGATGGGGATTTTCTTGATTTGGACTGGATCGAGTCCGGCTATGAGCGCCTTGCGATCCTGTGTGCCGGCCTGGAGGGAAACTCGCGCGATGCGGGGATGCTCCGGCTCGCGAGGAGTTTTGAGGCGGCCGGATGGGATGTCCTGTCGTGGAACTACCGCGGATGCAGCGGCGTGCTGAACCGCTTGGTGCGTTCCTACCACAGCGGCGCGACCGAGGACCTCGCGGCGATCATCGCGCACGCGGGCGGGAGACCGCTCGCGCTGGTGGGCTGCAGCATCGGCGGCAACCTTGTGCTGAAGTATCTCGGCGAAGCCCCGCCTCCCGCGAATGTCCTCGCGGCCGCCGCGATTTCCGCGCCCGTGGACCTTGCTTCCACGGCGAGGGCTCTCGACAGGAGGCCCGGCAACCGGCTCTATCTGCGGCGGCTCATCGCGAGCCTCCGCGCAAAAATTCGCGCCAAAGCGGCGGCAATGCCTGGACGGATCAGCCTGGATGGTTTGACAGGACTGCATGGATTCGAGCATTTCGACGACCGCTACACCGCGCCGACGCACGGGTTTCTGGATGCCGAAGACTACTGGAAAAAATGCAGCGCCCGGCAATTTTTCTCCGCCATTGACGTGCCGGCACTGCTCCTCAGCGCGAAGGACGATCCCTTCCTGACCCCGGAGTCGTTTCCCTTTCCCGAAGCCGCGGACAATCCGCAACTCACCCTCGAAGTTCCAGCGGCCGGCGGGCATCTTGGATTCCTGGACAAGGACGGCTCATGGATCGGGCGACGGGTTCCCGGATTCCTTTCCCGCTTCGTCCCCTGAAGCATCGCGCCCGGCGGCCCAAAAACTGGGCGAATCTGTTTGCCTTGGAACATCAGCAGCGCTTAGTTTTGCAAGTTATTTCCGGCCAAGCGCGATTAGCTCAGTGGTAGAGCGCCTGCTTCACACGCAGGAAGTCGCAGGTTCGAACCCTGCATCGCGCACCATCTCCGGTTTCGGACATGGCGGGACAACTTGGGACAAATCGAGCCCAGAGCCTTTGTTTATGCGGTTTCAGATGGCGGGGGGGATTGCCTTCGGCATCACCTCGCCCTTCGGGCTGTCCTGCGGACAGTCTGTGGCGCTTCGCGCCGCTCGAACTTCGTTCTCATCCCACAGATTCTCTTTTTGATCTGCTGCACAGAATCGGAGGGGGTGGGATTCGAACCCACGGAGCCTTTCGGCTCTCCGGTTTTCAAGACCGAAGATGTTTGCTTATTATAAACATGTTACAACATGCGTTACCCGTTAGTTACCCAACAGACTCTGCCCACTCTCGATTCAATTTTCCTCGAATCGAGGGGTATCTTGTCAGCAAAATCATGTAATTTCAAGCCCGCAAGGCCGGTTGCAACCGCTTTTTGACCCATAATATATAGGAGGGGTTCGCTATCAGCGGACCCCTCTCCCCCGGCCTCGGCGACGTCCGCCGCAGGCCGCAGATGAACACCAACCGCAAACCGGAGATACCAGTATGGCCCGAAAGGGATATTACTCACCGGCTCTGCGGCGGGATCTGGTCAAACGCCTGTATTTCGCGGCCCGCGATTTGCGCGTTCCCATGACGGTCTTGAACGGCCGGCTCGTGGAGGACTCGCTTTCCCGCATCTGCGAGGCCCCGGCCAAGATCATCCCGATCCGCAAGACCGATAACCAGGACACGGCCCAAACGGCCGCCGCCTGAACACCACCAAACAGCGAGTACGAGAATGCCCGGCAATCACGCCGGGCTTTTTCGTGCCCTCAACCAACGAAAGGAAAGTCAGTATGGCACTCAAACTCATTGCCAATTACAGCAAACGCCTCGGGCTCCCGGGGTATTCGAGCCACCAGTTCGCGGGTCACCCGCCAAGCCGTCCGTCCCCGCATCACTTCCTGGCGCGATTACGTGAACGGAGGTGCTCGGTGAAACGGGCAGTCATGGCGGCAGCCACGGGCCTTTTGCTGGCGATGCCGGGCTGCGGCGGTGCCGACAGCAGCCAGCAGCAGGAACAACAGCACCAGCAGGAACTGAACATCGAGCGCGCCCTCCGCGTGCGGGCGGAGCAGAAAGCCGGGCAGGCGGAACAGCGGGTCGTCGCGGCGGTGCAGAAGGCCGAGGAGAAGGAGAAAGAAACGGGCTCCTGGCGCAGCATGGCCATCCTTGCCGCGATGGGCGGCGTGGTGCTTCTCATCGTCGGTGCCGGGCTCGGCAGCATGAGCAAGCGCCATGCCCGGTGAACTCGCTGTCGCCAGCCGGTGCGGTTTCGGCTGGTCGCCCCGGTGCCTCCAGCCCCCGCAGGTGGATCCCGAACTGACCGAGCTGCACCCGGTCGTGCGCGTGGCGGAGGTCCTCCGGTATTCGGGCTTGAAGTTCGAATACTGGCTTTCGCCCGGCGGCCACGTCCGGGAAGTGGCGAGGCTCAGCATCCTGCTGGCGGTCATCCTGGGCTTCCCGGTCCTGATGGTGCTGCCGCTCGTGACCCTGCTGCTCGTGCAGGTCGCCAACTGGACGGATCTGATCCTGAAGATCCTCCTCAACGCGGCCGTCATCGCCGCCGCGATTGTCGCCGCCATCGTGGTCGGGACCGCGCTGCTCAAGGAGCTTACGAAAAAACGCCCGCCGCGATAGCGGCTCTGGCGGGTGCACGCCAAGCAGTGTGCGTCCGCCATCACTTTCATTCACGCTCCCGGCATTCCGCCGAGGGCAAACGCCGCACAAAAGCGGCCATCAGTAAAACCACTGGTGACCGTTGCGGGCGCAAGCCCTGCGGTCGCCTTTCAACCAAAGAAAGGAAAAACACAAATGAGCCCAAGGGCTGGATTTGTATTGTTGGATCAGATAGCGCCCCGCTTGAAGGCGATCATACCGCACATCAGGCCGGTGGGGGCAGAGGATGCCGAGGAACTGCTGCAGGATGCCCTGACGGTGGCGGCCAAGATGCTGCATGACCTCGAAGAGCGGGGGAAGACCGTCACGCCGGGCAACGTGGCGTATTACACGATACTGCACATGAAGTCGGGCAGGCGGTCGTATTCGGCTGGCCGTACGGATGTCATGAACGCCGGAACGCAGTTGGATAACCTGTCCGTGGTTCTCTCGTTCGAGGAACCGGCGGGTTACGACCCCGATACGGATGAGGAGATCCCGCTCGGCGACATGCTGGCTGGCAGCGAAGACGATCCCGCAGGGGCCGCAGGAAGGGCCATGGACTGGGAAGACTTCCTGGATAGCCACAACCCGCGCTACGAGGCGATGGTGAGCGACTTCGCGCAGGGCAGGCGTGCGACGGACACGGCAGCCAGGTTCGGGTTCAGCAACTCGTGGGCGCACGACCTGAAGGCCAGGCTGGCCGATGATCTGCGTGAGCACTTTGGCGAGGACGCCATCGCGGACTCCATGCAGGCGCCCGCATGGCGCGGCAACATCATGGTGGATCACGAGAAGGCAGCGTGCCGGGCAGAACGTCGGCGGGGATGATAGTCATCGAGCGCATCGAAACGGTGCGCGAGTCCGTGCGGTGACGCATGGGGGGAAAAAGTCTGCCTGTACGTGGGCGGGCTTTTTTTAGGTATCGGTCGTGCGAATTAGGAAACAAAGTGGATAAGGCAACTGTAGCGATTACTTTATCGAATAAAAACATTAGTGAAGACTGAGAGATCAATTACTTGAGTCATTAGGAAGTGGCTTTTTATCAAAAAAGTGTGGAGATGACCACAGAATTGGTTTTGAAGGCGTAGGGCGATTACTTGACCCATTAGGATGCAGTGTTTTATCCAACTTGTATTGAGGTGGCCACGGAATCGGAGTCTGCATCGGAGGTAATTTGGGAGGTTTCCATGGATAAGGAGACCAGCCTATCAGCCAACAGATGATAGAACCGATAATAAGACATAAAATGTGAGTATGGAAACTATATGTAGAGCTGTGAACTGGTTCTGGTGGTGGTGTAGGCGAATCCAGAAAAAGAGTCCTGATCGACTGAAGCGACGGTCTGTCATTGGGATCGTGTTCGAGGCATTTTTTGATAAACTTTTTCCACTTGATTGGACAGTCTTTTCGGGTTATAGTAACTCCATTGCAAGTTGCCGTGAGCAGTTCCTGCCAGATTAAGCCAAGTGAATATATATCACTCTTATCATCAAGTTCGCGTCCCCTGACCTGCTCTGGAGACATGTAAGCTGTACTTCCAACTGAGGCTCCGGTCATGGTATACATTGTTGCCGAACTGTCTTGATTCCTTGCTATCCCGAAATCAGTAATCTTTGCGCACTGACTTTTCGTAACGAGGATGTTACTCGGTTTAAGATCCCTATGAACAATATTTTTAGTATGAAGGTAGCTGAGTCCATCTATAATTTGAGTTATGAGATGTGCTATTTCCTTAATATCAATAGTTGCCCCTGACGCTTTGTGCTCAGCTATAATGTCACAGACAGATCGGCCGTCCACCCACTCCATTGTCAGCCAGCACAGGTTTCCTTCTTTTCCCGAACCCAACATGCGGACAATATTCGGATGTTGAAAGTCTTTTGCAATTTCACACTCGACGATGAATCGTTTCTCCGTTGTCTCTGACGATGAAGGCATCATCAGTTTTACAGCTACAAAACCGGCGCCGTAGGCTTGAATTCCTTTCAATACAACTCCCATGCCGCCTTTCGCTACGAAACAAAGTATATCTACTCCATTGAGATTCTCCGGGATCCATATGGATACAGTGTCAGACTTTGACATTTTGACATCCCTTGAGCACGAAGGGCAGTGAGTACGTTCGCCGTTATCGGAATCTCCAATGGGTTCCGCGCAAAACGGGCAGTTCGTCTCCCAGCAGGATAGGTTGTCCGCGTGAGTCGATCTCGTTTGGGGTGCTGGTTTCGACGAGCATTGAAACTTGTACGGACCGATTGAAAACTTGGTCCCGGTGGAGAGCTTCAGTTCGGTGACATCTCGGCCTTCGCCGTCGAGAATGGTACAAACTGGCTCCTGCCTCCGTAATGTGAAGCCATCAGCGTGGGTGCCCATGATGAACGCGTGGTTGGCTGAAACTGCGCTGTCGTTCAAGGGGATGGTCGAGCAATCTGCCCGCCCTAGGGTCAATCCCCTTTGAACGAACCACCGCTCCAACTCGTTACCCGTATCATCGCTTAAGGAAATAATTAGATCATCTCGGGGAGTGGTAGTAGATGATGTTGACATTAGATTAGGTTATGTGTCAGGCGTTGATTCCCATGTCCAGCTTCCTATCGCCAATCTTTCAAGTCATTTCTATTACGGTTCGCGCAGAGAAAAACTCTAACAGCAAGATACAAATGAAAAACAAAGAGCAACACCATATAAATCCATTCGATTAATATGCTCGACCAGTTGTCTCCAACAAATAACAGATGGGAAACCATTCCTGTCGGCCTTGTGATAAATGGTAGAGATGTTAGGTAGAGCATCCCATCGTAAATATTGCTGGCTTGAAAGTGACAAATAAAACCGAAAGGAGACTTCTCAAGCACGTTATTTGCATCACCGAAAGAGACTCGGCTCAAGAGAAGCTGGGGCATGACAAGAAGCGGAAGAGTGACCACTGCGGCATTCTCTGTCTTGGCAAGGCTGGACACCATCAAACCCACAGCAGACCCGCAAATGGCACTGATGGAAACAGGAATAAGAAGGAAGCATAGTCCCAGTCCGCTATAAAAGTCAGGATTAACTGTATCTAATTTGCTTTGCCCATCGGTTTCTGAGATCAAAAAAAGCACGAGCATTGTGACGGTTATCAGCAATGCAGACTGAAGCACGCAAATCGTCCCAGCGTAGGCCATTTTGCCACTGAAGTACGCCAGCGGATTCAGACCTGACATCTTATCCCTGACATACAGTTTCGTTTCCTTGACAATCTCCCGGACAGACGTTGACATTCCGAGCCAAAAAGCGGCAAGCACAATAAAGAAGCAGACAAAGCTCGTATTCGATTGCTCCTTTTGCGAAACAGCTATGAGAATCGCAAACACTGTGGGAATCAAGACCGTCAGAAATCTCGATGCTTTGTCTTTATAGAGGCAGGCGAAAGATCTTTTGAAAATGGTGCGGAATTGAACCTGCCATGCTGGATCAAAATCTGCCCGACTAAACCCTGCCTCCAACTTGACGCTGGTTACCCTATGCCCTGTCTCAGACGAGTCCGGTGTGCCATCCTCCTTTATTGTCCAAGCACCACCGCCGTGTTCGTCAGGTCTTGCCAGGAGTTTGAAGAGATCGTCACAGGATTTAACGCCAGTTAATTCAAACATCATGCCTGGCGCACCGAAATATGCCACGGAAGATAGGGTTGGATGGTCTGCGCTAATCGGCCGCAAAAGTAGCACTTTATCGAAGTAGTGGAGCGTTGTTATCGTGTGCGATACACAGATCACAGTCGTTCCTCGCCGTGCGAGATTTTTTAAGTTGTTGACCAGCGAGGATTCCACACCTGGATCAATTCCGCTGGTCGGCTCATCCAGTAGGAGTAGTCGAGGCTTTGAGATCAGCTCAATGGCGACGTTCACGCGCTTTTTCTCTCCGCCAGATAAAATAGATACTGGCTTATCTCTTTTAGCCAAAAGGCCAAGAGTCACCATGGCATCCATAATTCTCCGGGACACTTCGTCAGGAGATTCGAGAGGACATTTGATGCCGGCCTCAAACCGCAGATTCTGCTCGACGGTGAGCTCGTCGAAGACAAGATCCTTCTGGGGAACGATTCCGGTAAGAGATTGCAGCAAAACAACATTATCGCCATGCAGGCTATTTCCGCCATCGAACCCTATGCTTCCTTCGCTTGGCTCATAGACTCCTGATAGGCATGAGAGGAGCGTGCTTTTCCCGCACCCGCTTGGGCCTAAGACCCCGATCATCTCATTCGGTTCTATACGCAGTGAAATGTCCCTGAGTATTTCTTTATCCCCGCGGCGCAGCGACACACCAGTGAGTTCAAACGACACACCATCATGTTGAGCGATCAGTTGCCTCTCATTAAAAAGGAAAGTCGGGCCGTTCCCAAATCTGATGCAGTCTCCAGCATCGAGCTTTCGGGAAATGACTTTGGAGCCATTGACGAATGTACCATAAGTGCTGTCAAGATCCTCGACAGAAAAGGCCTCTTTGATTTTCCCAAGCTTGCAGTGCCGGTGAGACACCGATTTGTGCGGAACAACGACATCGCACTGGGTGCCGTCACGACCGATCACAACGTTAGTTCCTTCCGGAATCGGTGGTAGATGGATGCTTTTCCCCATTTTTAAACACCACGCATGCTAAGGGACTGGCAGGCGGTTCTTTAGTCTTTCGAGCGAACCTTCTTTCATAGGAGGTTTGATTGTCGGCATCATCTTCTGGCTATCCCCCTGCTCGACCCATGCTGAACATTTGACATTATACGTTGGATTGATAACATTTTTCATCTCGAAAAGAATATGGTCAGTCGAGTTCTGCACCAAGGATATGGCGCCGCCCATAACCGCCTCAGTAAATATCTTATGGTCGAAGGAGAAGATCAACGAGCCGGTCGGAGCCCATCTGCCCTTCGATTTATAGCCATCCGCGTAGTCTTCAATTGTAATCAATCCGCTCTTTATTTCGACAAGTGCCTGCTGCCCGTTTGAGTCATTGATATCTTTTTCCCTTACTACAGTGATGCTGCCTCCTGTCGCGCCCTTAAATGAAGGGTCGATGATGGGGATCATTTCGTTCCCGGATATATTCCACGTAGCACCCACTTTGCAGTTCAGATCTTTCATCATCGAAATATCTGCACACGCTGACATTGTTTCAAAAAACATTTGCTCGTCCCCATCAATGGAGCACCCTGTAGGCGTTATTGATATGACACCCTTGCCATTTTCAAAAATAACATGTGCTTTTTTCCCTTCGAGTGTGTCAACCCAAGCGAATGCTTTTTCCAGTTTACCCGTTGCGATCTGGTTTACGTAGTTTCTGGCAATATCTGTATTCATCACCTTCTCGGCTGTCAGCAGTGTTATCTCTGTTGAGCCGGGCGGCAGGCCATAAGCCATTCCAATAGGCTCAAGCGCCGCATGAAATAGGGGAGGCAAATCAAAATGTATGCCATCGGTACTAAAAAAAAGGCCGAGCGAGCACGCCCTATCTACACGGACATCCATTTCGATTATGTTTCCGTCGTTTTTCGTTATGAACCTGCTGATTTGGAACTCCGAC